>Ga0256407_10000319_pt1 | contig 119164 bp, 88 predicted proteins | sample RumenRJG_04DNA_FD_193489 | JGI IMG/M metagenome (GOLD analysis project Ga0256407, IMG submission 193489) | Bovine rumen microbial communities from Lethbridge, Alberta, Canada - RJG_04 | ecosystem: Host-associated > Mammals > Digestive system > Stomach > Rumen | place: Canada: Alberta... | reverse complement strand
TTTTCAGCCTGTATACCATCCCATAGAATATCGGCATAGTTCCAGCTATAGTCACGGGTCACATCCTCGCCTGTTTCCTCGCCGTCCTCGTCCTGCTCGGTCACAAAGAATGGCTGCTGATTGCGGGAGTGAGGAACTGCGGACTCAGTGCACATACGTTTTATTGCTATAAGGACAATAAGCTATTTGAATATAAAAAGATGATAGATTTAAAGGAACTTTTTAATGGCTTACAGAAGCAAATGCTTGCAAGCCTCAATGTTGACAGAGAATATATAGGACATCCCGGTAGTAAAGGGGATGCGACGGAGCAACGTTGGATAGATTTTCTTAGAACCTATTTACCGGACAGGTATAAGGTGGATAAGGCTATTGTGATAGATTCTACTGGCAATGTGAGTGAGCAGATGGATATTGTAATCTATGATGCCATATACACGCCCTTTATATTCAAACAAGATGGATTTATGTACATACCTGCGGAGAGCGTCTATGCTGTGTTTGAGGTAAAACAGGACGTGAAAGGAAATATTGACTACGCTGCCAAGAAGGTGGAGAGTGTTCGACGGCTGAAACGAACCAGTATAGAGATGGTGGCTTCTGGGAGACGAACTCCGGCCAGACCATTAACAAAAATTATAGGCGGTTTTTTAACCACTACTAGCTCGTATAGTAGCATCAAAACGGTACAGAACCAGCTGGAAAAACTGAAAGGATACCAGACCTTGGATTTAGGCTGTATATGTGACACGGGTAGCTTCTATGTGGACTACAAAGAAACGCCCCCTGCTGATATAGAGCCGACTAAAGATATCGAGGAGAACCGTAAATATATCGAGCATGTCTATGAAAGCCGTGAGGTTAATAAAATCAAGTTCAGTGATAAAGACGTGTCGCTGTTTACTTTCTTTCTCCAGCTTGTGAGCTACTTGAAGTCCATTGGTACTGTCGCAGCAATAGATATCAATGCGTATTTGAAGGCTATTAATGAGAAAATAGACGAAGATATTTAGAGTCGTTTTTTTTTGTGAACTTAAAAGATGGAGTCTTTAACGCCAAGGAATCCTATAAAAAACCGCTTCAGAACCCTTCATTAGCTAACATTGTCTATGTGGCGTGGAGTGTAAATTCGAAGTTGTAGTCCAATTCTTCCTCTTGTGCATTTACAAAGTGTAATTACATTGAATAGAAACTCGCGCTTCCAACTGTTAAACGTGACTTCTTACGGGTAATATAATAATGATATTATCAACGTTCTTGAACTTACGCAAGGCCAATCACAGGAAACAGGGTAAAACTACGACAGATCTGTCGCAGTTTTACCCTGTTTACACAGAAACGCTAATGGATAATTATGGTTCAAAATATGCACACTTTCATAACATTGTGTTTTTTAAAGTTAAAAGTGTTAAATCTTTATTATAATTTCCCATCACAGAATCCACATCTTCACTTTTCTATCGTTTAACGCACAAATAATTGATATAAAAGCATTTACAAATACTCAGGTTGTAGTCGTCTTGCCTCTGTAACTATTCCAAATAGTGTGACAAGTATCGGTGCTTCTGCATTCTATGGCTGTAATAATTTGGTTGATCTTAAATATAATGCGAAAAATGTAACAACTTCATCATACAATTCACCTTTTCCTACTTCAATAAAGACAATTACCATAGGAAATGAAGTTGAGGTGATTCCTTCATATTTCTTATATGGAAATAAAAATATCACCTCTGTAACTATTCCTAATAGCGTGATAAGCATAGATGCTTCTGCATTCTCAGGTTGTAGTCGTCTTGCCTCTGTAACTATTCCAAATAGTGTGACAAGCATCGGTTCTTATGTATTCGGAAATTGTAGTGGTCTGACCTCTGTAACGATTCCAAGTAGTATAACAAATATTGATGTTTCTACATTTTTAGGCTGTAGTGGCCTTACCTCTATTACAATTCCTAATAGTGTGACAAGTATCGGTAACTCTGCATTCTCTGGTTGTAGTGGCCTTACCTCTATTACAATTCCTAATAGTGTGACAAGTATCGGTAACTCTGCATTCTCTGGTTGTAGTGGTCTTACCTCTGTAACAATTCCAAGTAGTATAACAAGCATTGGCAATGCTGTATTCTCAGATTGTAGAGGTCTTACCTCTGTAACAATTCCAAGTAGTGTGACAAGTATAGGTGCTTCTGCATTCTCAGGTTGTAGCGGTCTCACCTCTATCACAATTCCTAATAGCGTGACAAATATTGTTGGTGGTGCCTTCGAAAACTGCTATGGCATAAAGGAAATTTATTCATTAAATGCTGCTCCTCCAAAGGCTGATGGTGCCTTTAGCGGAATGAATACCCAACATGCAAAGGTATTTGTACCAGAAGGAACGGCTGATGCATACAAATACGCTCATGGTTGGATGGATTTTTTAAATATTTTTGAAACAACATACTCTATAGTTCTCCCAGCAGCAGAACCAATTACAATCTCTGATAACGTGGTTGAGATTGCAAAGGGATATTATATTGAAAAGACTGTGACATACGTGCGTGAGGGGGCAGCTATAAGCAAAGAAAACTATGCTTCATTCTGTCTGCCATTTGCCGTTGATCCTGCTGATGCTCAGTTCAAGGCTGTCTATGTACCTGTGGGATTGTCACTCTACGACACAGAGGCGAATACCCTGCGTATCGGTTTCTATCAGACGGATGACATCATTCCTGCCGGAACTCCTTTCCTTGCCCAGTTGGCTGTAGATGGCAAGGTGGAGATTAAGAATGCCCTGCCTGTGAACTATGCTCCTAATGCTCCTGCCGTTAAGACAAGTGTGGTTCGAACATTCAATCATAGCAATTCCGCTGGCATTATGAACGAAAACAACGACTATGCAATCAGTTTCTCTGGCTCTTACAACAAGGTGTCTCCTGCTAATGGCTATACCTTCAACACGGATGGCAGTATAGGTGCTTCGGCAAATGTAGTTCCGTTCCGCGCATATTTTGTCATTGGCAAGAACGCTTCAAACGCAAAGATTCTCACAAGCTTTGATATTGATGCTGAGACAACAGGCATTGGTCAGTTACGAATGACAAATGACGACATGCCTATTTATGATATTAACGGCAGACGTGTGAACGAAAAGAGTCTCAAGTCAGGCATCTATATCAAGAACGGTAAGAAATATGTCAAGTAGATATGACAAGAAAACATTATCAAAGACCTTACATAGAGACGTTGCCATTCGGTTGTCAGACAATAATTGCCGTAAGTGACAAGGTTGGCTTGGTAACTGATGAAGGTAGCAATGCCGCAAAAAGCGGGTTCGGCTACTTTGAAGATGACGATGATATGGAAGATAAAATATCACAAATAGCAATTAACCACAAAACCTTCGGAGCACCTTCTATCATAGAGGGTGCTCCTTTTGTAATACCTTTTCGATAGACAAAATAAAAAACACCAAAGAGTTTAAAGAGGGGGGTGCACTTTTTGCGTATTTTATGCATTTCCCCTCTGATTATCAATGTGTTAGGCGGAGTGCACCTCCCCCCCAAAACAATTATGCTTCTTAGGGGGAGGTGCACTCGTTATTTTCAGTTGATTATCAATGTGTTATACACAAAAAAGGTAAAAGTGTACCCCCCTCTATAAAAACTTTCGTGAAAAAATGCACTTGTAATCCAAACATCGCAAAATCTGCCTTTGCATTTTTTAGAATTAAACGCCAAACACGTACATGGTGGCTAACAACGCTTTGAAAAAAAGAATTTTCACATAACTCTGCAACTCGTCACCCTCAACGCTGCAAGTAATTGTGACTCTTACGATTACAGAGGTGATTCATTTTAAAGCACTCGTCACCCACTCATCACCGAAATCTTTGTATCTTGTTGAGTATGTGGAGAATATACGCGCAATTCACTCGTCACCACTTATCAAGGTGCTTAGGGTGACGAGTGAATATGCTATGTAAGTAGCTATGTGTCAAGACAATACACACGCATGGGTGATGAGTGGGTGACGAGTGAAGTGAAATGAATCACCGCTACAACTCTCTGATACAGAAAACTTTATGGCGCTATGGGTGACGAGTTGACGAGTAGTATGAAAATTCTTTTTATGAGGTTGATTCTATTTTGCCTTTACTGCAAGTCCCAAGTAAGTCCCATGTAAATCCCTTGTAAGTCCCATTTTCCACCCATTATAGGGAACGGACTTGGAACGGTTTTACAACGGATTTACAACGGACTTGGAACGGAGGAGAAGCGAAGGGAGGACATATAGGCTTGAAAAACAAAAAAGAGATACCCGAAAGTATCTCTTTTTGCGCTCCAGGATGGGCTTGAACCAACGACCCCATGATTAACAGTCATGTGCTCTAACCAACTGAGCTACTGAAGCTTTTTTGTTAGCAATCAGCGTTATTTCTTAATTGCGATGCAAAGGTACAACGATTTTCCGAGACTACCAAACTTTTTTCAAGAAATTTGAATAAAATCTTGAAAAAAATCTATTTTTTGCAGTTTTGCTTTGTTTTTCAGAGGGCAAATATGCTCTTAGACGTATTTCCTGCGTTGTGACTATTGTTCCCTTGTAGGAACCTTAAAACAATGCAGTATGTGGTGTCTGAGGGGGTAATGCTGATTATTCGGTTGTTGGGTACATAGAAGAAAGACTGGTTGTCGTAAATAAGGAAAATATTGTCAAAGAAGCTAATAAACGCCTTGTATGATGATGTTTTGGTGAACTTTGTCTTAAATGTAAGTTAAATTGCTTGTAAAGTTAGTTTATTTTCGTGAATTTTAGTATCTTTGTAGCAATTTTTTGAAAACAGACAATGAAAAAAATAATAACAATTATATTTTTGGCCATCAGCCTCTCAGCTTCTGCACAGAAGAACCATAACTACGATGTAGCCCGTAATCTTGAGATTTTCTCAGCAATATACAAGAATCTCAACATGATGTATGTTGATACGCTTGACGCGTCAGAGGTTGTCGGTACTGGCATAAAGGCTATGCTCAGGTCTCTCGATCCTTATACAGAATACTATGCATCTGATGAGGTGAAGAATCTTAAGCAGATGCTGACGGGTAAGTATGCGGGTATTGGCGCTATTGTGAGGAAGAATCTGAAGACGGGTAACGTATGTATTGATGAACCTTACTTCGGAATGCCTGCGCAGGAGGTAGGTCTTAAAAAAGGAGATGAGATTCTCTCTATTGACGATTCTACTATGGTGGGCAAAGATGTGAGCTATGTATCAAGCCGTCTGCGTGGCGATGCAGGTTCTACCTTTTTGCTGAAGTATAAGCGTCCCGGACAGAAGAAGCCTTCAGAGGTAAAGGTAAAGCGTAGAGCTATTCAGTTGCCTTCCGTACCTTATTATGGTATGCTTGACGAGAATGTGGGTTATATAGCCTTGAATCAGTTCACAGAGGGTTGTTCACAGGATGTTCGTCGTGCTTTCATCGAGCTTCGTCAACAGGGAATGAAGGGCTTTGTGTTCGACCTTAGAAATAATGGTGGAGGCTCACTTCAGGAGGCAATAAAGATAGTTAATATGTTTGTGCCAAAGGGTATCACTCTCGTTACTACAAAGGGAAAAATGAAGAAGGTGAACCATGAGTATAAGACTGATGCCCAGCCTGTTGATACCGTGATGCCTGTTGTCGTTATGGTGAATGGCCAAACTGCTTCTGCGAGTGAGATTACTGCCGGTTCTTTGCAGGATCTTGACAGAGCTGTGGTCTTCGGAACACGTACCTATGGCAAGGGACTCGTACAGGTTCCAATGGATCTGCCTCACAATACGAGTATGAAACTGACCACTTCAAAGTACTATATCCCAAGTGGCCGTTGCATTCAGGCAATCAACTACAAGCATACAGGTGGTGGCTATAAGGAGCATATCCCAGATTCGCTAACCCATGTGTTTCATACGGCTAATGGTCGTGAGGTGAGAGATGGCGGTGGCATCAAGCCTGATGTTGAGTTCAAGGGCGACACAATCCCAAATATTGCCGTATATCTGGCAAGCTCAGGACTCGATTCTACGGAGGTTATGTTCAACTGGGTTGTAGATTATATAATGAAGCATGACTCTATAGCAAAGCCGGAAGAGTTCAGACTCTCAGAGAGTGAGTGGAAGGATTTCTCAAAGGCTGTAGTTGATGCTGGTTTCAAATACGACCGTGAGACCGTTAAGATTTATGATGAGCTCATAAAGGTTGCAAAGATGGAAGGCTATTATGACGACAACAAGGATGAGTTTGAGGCCTTGAAGAAAAAGCTACAGCATAATCTTTCTCGTGAACTAGAGAAGAACGAGAAGCAGATTCGTCGAGTGCTTGAGGCTGATATCATAGCGGCTTACTACTATCAGAAAGGAGCAATAGCCTATCAGAATGGCTATGACAGGCAGATTCAGGAAGCCAAGCGACTTGTTATGTCGGATGACTATCTGAAGAGTATAACGAAATAAGGTATAGAAAAAATATAGATGGGTTCACTTCAAATAGAAGTGAACCCTTCTTGTTTTATGGTAGTTTTAATTATAGGGGCTCGATGATTGGTTTGTCGTCTGTCAGTTTTATCCTTATGGAATGATATTCCGTAGGTGTTATAGTTTTGCCTTCATACTCAATATCTTTTATATAGATGGAACTACCACCAATTAAGTTAGGTTCGTTTGCAGAATGGAAATCAAAGTTGACAGATATTGTGAATTTCTTGTCGTTTATTTCCAATAGCAAATCCGTCTTTCCATGTCCCTCGGTCTTGTCGGTATTGAATACCATGTGTTTCTGGTCGGGCAAATCTGCACTTGCATCTATCACTTTCTTTCCTTGGTAATTAGTGATTCTAATCTTTTCCTCTTGTTTTGACATTTGACCTATTACTGACAATTTGCCTTCTGACAAGAGATTGTCGTAATCTATAACCTCACCATTTTTATCTACAATCTCGATGAATAATGTGTTTAAGAGTGCAGAAGCATACATAGGCTCATATTCTTCTTCATCATCTTTGGAACATGAGGTGAATGTGGTGAGAACTAATAGTAAACTAACGAATATATTTACGGTTTTCATAATTTGTGGTGATTTTGATTTCTAATTATGATAATGTATAAATATATGGAAAGCTTGCATAGGGAATGGGATTATTCAGATAAATTAACGATTGTTCTGGAAGAGTATTACGAATAAAACTATTTATCAACAAAATCGCTTTCTGGTAATACATCCAGTCCTAACTCTCTCATGAGTTCATCGGACTTTTTTCTATCTTCTCGTAAAACCCCATTGTGTTTTGTCCATGCTTTGAAAGCGGTATTATACATGCTTTTATGTTCATAACAAACCCAGTATTTATCAAAGAACAAAGCACAGGTTTGGGGATTCAGGTTTCCTTTGAGAACCTCTTTTACTAAAATATCATGAACTTTTGGATTATTCATCTTATCAGGGTGATGAAGCATTATTGGTAGGAAACCTGCACGAGCAGCTTCATAATTCTTGTATTTCCCAAGCATCTTTGCAGTAGGCCAACCATGTTTTTTGATAAACATGATTGCTTTGCTAAAACAAATGGAATCAAGCTGTGATATAACTTTGCATTTATTGTCGGGCGTTTTGATTGAAGAATCTCGAATCCCTTGGTCAAGTGCAAAAATCTCAATAATACTTAAAGCCAAACTATCATTATGTGTCAAAGTCTCGGTTGTATCGTCATTATCGAGAGTCTTATTGGCAAAAGATGAAATTGAAACTGTTGAAAATAACAGCAAAATAAATAGTCTTAATTGATTCTTTAACATAGAGTTTTTTCGATATTCTGTCAAATTTAATAAGCGTGTGGTAACATAAATGAATGGAAGGCTGTGATAATAGCACCTGTAGTGGCGATTATCATCTGCATTATTATGCAATAGCGCACGTCCCTTGTCTTTGTATAGAGTTGATATAAAATAATACCACTTGCAATATAAAACAAAGCATCCCACATTATGCCACCCAAATTCAGTTCTGTTATTGATATCAGATAGAGGAGGTGGTTCATAACATAATACATTATCACAGAAGTGATACAGATAGTTCTTGGCTGAAAATTATACTTTTCGAGGAATGTGATAGTCCAATGGCGGTAGAACAGTTCGGTAATGGTAGAGAGAACGATAATCCTAATCAGTACTGATATGATGATATCAGCTATGTTACGAGAATCCCAGTAAGGCAAATGCGAGAATATCATAGGATAGGATATATTCAGTATCCCTAATGCAAATGCTGTATAGAAGAACTTGTCAATATTGTAATTGAATTTGCCATTCGTGCACTTTTTGCCTGTTTTAATCACTTTAAGCAAGACGAATATAAATATGACTTGTGCTAAAGTTGAAAGAAGGTAATTTATAGATGTGATAAACTCGTTCAAAGGAGAGGCGGAATCTAATAGTCCAATGCCATAAAGCAGATACAATGGCACGGACTGAATGATTGCAATAAAGATATAATAAGCGATTGCAACGGCAATAAGTATGATTATAGCTTTTGTCTTTTCTGTCATAGCTTTGATAATTTGTGGGTGTTTCTAGTTATTGGTTGCAAAAGTAATAAAAAACTTTTAATAATGCAATTTTTTCCTTGTTTTTCGCTTCTTAGTTTCAAGGAAGAAACAAGGTCATAAATCCGATGTTGCTCCATCGCATCTCCATCGCTGCTCCATCGTTGGTCCATCGTTTCGATGGAGGATCGATGGAGTAACGATGGACAAACGATGGAGTATCTACAGAGGAAGAGCGGAGAATTGACGGAGGAAGATAAATGGCACGGTATACCTGAAATTGGAAGGTTTGAACGGGAGAAATAATGCAGTATTGCCGTGAAATAACATTGATTGGTAAGATTTAGGATTATTTTATGAAGTTTATTTTACGGAAGACAAATTTTTTTGTACCTTTGTGGCGTTTAAATAACATAAAACGTATATTATGAAAAAGACCTTTATGAAAATGACGCTGGCTGTCACTATGCTGATAGGGGCGCAGAGTTTACAGGCACAGGACATAGTTACACCAGAGCAACAGGCTCTGATGGGACAACAGACTGTGACAGATCAACAGGCTAAAATACAGGCAGAGGCAGAGAAACAGGCTGCTGAAGCAGAGAAGAAGGCGTTAGAAGCGCAGAAGAAGGCAGAGAAACAAGCTGCCGAGGCTGAGAAGAAGGCACTTGACGCACAGAAGAAAGCGGAGAAACAGGCTGCTGATGCGGAAAAGAAGGCAATAGAGGCGCAGAAGGATGCTGAGAAGAAGGCTAAGGCTGCTGAGAAGGCTGCTGCGAAAGCAGAGAAAGAAAAGAAGGCTGAGGAAAAAAAGATGCTGAAGAAGCAGAAAGAGGCCGAGAGACAGAAGAAACTGGCTGACAATGCAAAGAAAGCTCAGGAAAAAGCCAAGGCCGCACAAGAGAAAGCTCAGAAGGCTATTGACAAAGCCGCTCAGAATCCGGATGACTTGAAACTTCAGGCAAAGTCGATAAAGGCTCAGATGGCAGCCCAAAAGGCTGTAGAGAAGGCAGAAAAGGCTGCTAAGAAAGTAAAATAAGCTATATATAGGGGCAAAGGTGAATCATAGGAAACATTTCCTGCGTGCGGCTTTGCTCCTTTCTTTATACTCCTTTTATATAAAAAAGCGAGGTGGGGTTACTTGAAAATCTCTCTCAGCACTTCAAGGCTTTTGAGCTCCTTGAATCCAGGGATATGAAAGCCGTAGAATTGCATCATGACGTTAATGATACGGTTTCTCTCTGAATGTGAGAGACGGAAAAGGTGCATATTCTCAGGTGTCATTCTCATCAGATTGATGAAATCATGCGTTTCCGAAGGCTTGAGGAAGTCGCTATGACAAGGAGCCTCTCCTGTGAACTGTCCGGCACGTAGATCGAAGTAAGAGTGCTCGGTGAACTCCTCAAGGTTAGGGTAGAAGCCAAGGAAACGCGATACCTTAATCATAAACATAAGGTGGAAGTTGGCCGGAGCCGAAACGGATGTATCGTACCACTTGAGGCTGTTCTCGATGAAATCGTATAGAAGATAGTCGGTTTGCTCAGCTCGGGTGGAGAGACAGAGAAACTCGGCAATGAAGAACGAGACAGAGAGTTTCACGGAATCAAAGGGAATGCTGGAGTAAGGCTCTATTATATGAGCCTCCTTAATCATAGGAAGGCTATTGGCGGAACGGCTTTCGTAATAGACATCAAGAATGTTGAGAATCTGGAAAATCTGGCGTTTCGTCTTGCCTTTACCTGTTTTCGGCATTCGCCATACGACACTTAGTCTGCCGACTTCTCTGGTCAGCAGGTCAACAATGATACTGTGGTCGCCATATTTCACAGTTCTGAGTACTATGCAGCGTGTTTTTTCCAGCATAACAGGCACAAAAGTACGAAAATTCAGTAAATTACAAAAGTTTTCTGCAAAAAAATTTGGAGAATAGACAAAAAAGGTGTACCTTTGCATCCGCAATTGACAAAAACACGGGTTCGTGTGAGTTAAATTGTATTCTGACGGTCCCTTCGTCTATCGGTTAGGACGAGAGATTTTCATTCTCTAAAGAGGAGTTCGACTCTCCTAGGGACTACAAACCAATCCGTCATCTCGTGTGATTTCGATAAAATATGGTGGCGGTGGATTTCGCAAGAAATCTGTTAGGGCAGCATTGACACGCGCAAGACCCATGACTGGTTAATTAATTTTTTCAACCAAACAAAATTAAAGTTTTAAGTAAAAAATGGCAAATCACAAGTCATCTGTAAAGAGAATTCGTCAGACCAAGACAAAGACTCTTCACAACAAGTACTACGCTAAGACAATGCGTAATGCAGTTCGCAAGTTCCGTTCAACAACAGACAAGGAAGAGTGCGTAAAGCAGCTTCCAGTTATCCAGAAGATGCTCGATAAGCTTGCAAAGCGTAACATCATCCACAAGAACAAGGCAGCTAACATCAAGTCAAGTCTTGCTCTTCATGTAAACAAGCTTGGTTAAGCACTTCCAGATAGCCCTGTTCAAGGGCTTTCTTTGTGTTTGTATATACACATGATTGTTTCCATAATAAATTTAAGTTGGAGGCCGCAGCCCGCCGAGGGTAGCAGCCTCCTATATTTTTTGTGTGTTCCATGAATTAACATAATTTATCGGAAAAATTCATTCCTAATACGTGTACGCGCGCGAAATTTCTCCGAATTTTTTGGAATTATTCATTTTTTTTTGTACCTTTGCAAAGAAATAATATCGAAAATCAAGAAATGGAAGAAATACAAAATCAGGAAAGTAACTACACCGGCAGTAGTATTCAAGTCCTTGAGGGACTTGAGGCTGTGCGTAAGCGTCCGGCAATGTACATCGGTGATATTTCAGAAAAGGGTCTTCACCATCTCGTAAACGAGACTGTCGATAACTCTATTGATGAAGCAATGGCGGGCTTTTGTACCGACATCGAGGTTACAATAAACGAGGACAACTCTATTACTGTTCAGGACAACGGACGTGGTATTCCGGTTGACGAGCACCCAAAGATGCACAAGTCGGCTCTTGAGGTCGTAATGACTGTGCTTCATGCAGGCGGTAAGTTCGACAAGGGCTCTTACAAGGTATCAGGCGGTCTTCACGGTGTAGGTGTAAGTTGTGTGAACGCACTTTCCACTCACATGCTCTCACAGGTTTTCCGTGACGGCAAGATATATCAGCAGGAATACGAGAAGGGTAAGCCTCTCTATGATGTGAAGATTGTCGGTGAGACTGACAAGCGCGGTACACGTCAGCAGTTCTGGCCTGATGGAAGTATCTTCACCACCACGACATACAAGTATGATATTATCGCACGTCGTATGCGTGAGCTCGCATTCCTGAATGCCGGTATCAAGATTATACTTACCGATATGCGTCCGGAGGCGGATGAGGATGGCAATATCCCAGAGGACTGGAAGCCAAAGACAGAGGTGTTCCATGCTCAGGATGGTCTGAAGGAGTTTGTACGCTACGTTGACCGTCATCGTACACATCTCTTTGACGACGTGATCTATCTGAAGACAGAGAAGGCTGGTGTTCCTATCGAGGTTGCCATTATGTACAACACCGATTACTCAGAGAACATCCACTCTTACGTAAACAATATCAACACTATCGAGGGTGGTACTCACTTGCAGGGCTTCCGTACGGCTCTTACCCGTACGCTGAAGACATACGCAGACAATGATCCAGCTCTTTCAAAGCAGATTGAGAAGGCTAAGATAGAGATTTCGGGTGAGGATTTCCGCGAAGGTATCACAGCCGTTATCTCTGTGAAGGTTGCAGAGCCTCAGTTTGAGGGTCAGACAAAGACAAAACTCGGAAACTCAGAAGTTGCAGGTGCTGTTCAGCAGGCTGTGGGCGAGGCTCTCTCAAACTATCTTGAAGAGCATCCTAACGAGGCAAGGAAGATATGCGAAAAGGTGATTCTTGCAGCAACCGCTCGTATTGCGGCTCGTAAGGCTCGTGAGAATGTACAGCGCAAGAACCCTATGACGGGTGGTGGTCTTCCTGGTAAGTTGGCTGACTGCTCTTGCCGTGATCCAAAGCAGACGGAGATATTCCTCGTCGAGGGTGATTCGGCTGGTGGTTCTGCAAAGCAGGGACGTGACCGTAATACTCAGGCTATTCTCCCACTTCGTGGTAAGATTCTTAACGTGGAGAAGGTACAATGGCACAAGGTGTTCGAGTCTGAGTCTGTGAACATCATCCTTCAGGCTATCGGAGTACGTTTCGGTATTGACGGTACTGACACCAAGGAGGCAAACATTGAGAAGTTGCGTTACGACAAGATCATCATCATGACCGATGCCGACGTCGATGGTTCTCACATCGACACACTTATAATGACACTCTTCTTCCGCTTCATGCCTCAGGTGATTCAGGAGGGACACCTCTACATCGCTACTCCGCCGCTTTACCAGTGTTCTTACAAGAACGTGAAGGAGTATTGCTACACAGAGGAAGACAGACTTCGCTTCATTGACAAATACTGTGAGGGTAATGCGGATGACACCAAGCTTCACACCCAGCGATACAAAGGTCTTGGTGAGATGAATCCGGAGCAGCTTTGGGATACGACAATGAACCCTGAGTCACGTCTGCTGAAACAGGTGACAATACAGAATGCTGCTGAAGCTGACGAGATATTCTCAATGCTGATGGGCGATGATGTAGAGCCTCGTCGTCAGTTCATCGAAGAAAACGCAACATACGCCAATATTGACGCATAATCAACATAATGCAGAGCAAAAGGTATATATGGTTCCTGACTTTAGTCCTTATAGTCATTTCCTCTGTAAGGACTTGGGCAGGAACATACCTTTTACATCCGTCGGCATTTCCAAATGAGCAGGTGTGGTTTCAATGCCCATTTGTGAGTAATGACACCTCTGACAGGATTTATCTGAGACTCTCCACAACAGGCTACGTCCTTCCGTATATCAACGGCAGGATAGCTTTCAGAGCCTCTATATGGCCTTCAAGACCTATGAACAGGGAAGGTGTGGCAGAGAGTGTGATTGACGTCACCAGACTTGTGAAAAGCGGGAATAATGTAATCGCACTATGGTACGCGCCGATAGTCGGCTCGAAAAAAGTGCCTTGGGGGATGGTTTCGGCGGAAATCTATGTTCAGCACAAGAAGCGCAGCGAGGTGTTGTGTGACAGTCGTTCAAAATGGATGTGCCACCTTGCTCCTGCCTATTCAAACTTCAATGGTGAGGACTTTGATGCTACATATTCATATCTTAGCACCTGGAAAACAAAACAAGACTTCGGCATCGACTGGATTCCAGCAACAGTCGTAAAGCCGGTGACCAATTATCCGATAATACCAAACAAATCCTTGAGACCTTATAGGACAGTCGTACCAGAGAGACAGGTTGTAACGGAAAACTCAGCAACTTTCTATTTTCCGCAAACGGTAAGTGGACAGTTAAGAGTGACGCTCCGTGGGGTTAAGAAAGGTGATGTGGTCCGTATCAATGGTATGAAATACACATGCCGTGGCGGATATGACGAGCAGTTTTTCACGAGATTTTCAATGATAACTGCTAATAGGATAGAAATAAGTCCGGAAGAAGGCAAAACGATGCCGACTTCAATGAATATAGAACTAATACAACTAATTGAAAAATAATAGCATTTATGAACAAAATTGAAACTGTAAGTCTCGACCGACTTAGGGAAAGCCATGAAATTCCAAGTATCGGAGATGATCTCCTTCTCTTTGAGGATATCCAAATGCTTCCGCAATTGGATGAGCCAAGACGTATGAATTGTATCATAATCGGTATATGTACAGATGGAGAGGGAGGCTATACTCTCAATGAGAGTAAACATTCAATCAAGCCTGGTGATGCCCTTATTCTGACTGAAGGTCAGATTGTGAATGAAATCTGGATGAGTGATGATGGCAAAGGCTATGCTATGCTTATCTCACGAGGTTTCATCGATGAAATCTTCAAAGAACTGCGTGATGTGAGCAGCCTCTTCCTGCTCGCACGTGAGCATCCCGTATTCCCATTAAACAGCAACGAGCAGGCCAAGGTTAAAGAGTTCGTTGAAATTGTCAAGAAACGCCTTCTCTTCGATGATTATCGCTTTAAGAAGGAGGTTGTAAGACTTCTTATCATCGCAATGATATATGACATTGGAACTGCCATTATGCGAGTGATGGAGAAGGAGGGTACTGAGCCTGCAAACAGTTCAAAGGCAAAGAGGTGCTTTGTAAAGTTCATACAGCTTGTTGAGCAGAACTTCAGGAGCGAAAGAAGAGTCAGCTGGTATGCAAACCAGATGGGACTTACTCCGAAATATCTTTCTGAAATCATAAGCTCTACAAGTAAGCGTACTCCAAATGATTGGATTGACAAATATGTAACTACGGAAATCCGCAATCAGCTTAGCAATACAAATAAGAAGATAAGCGAGATTGCTGAGGACCTTAATTTCCCGAGCCAGTCATTCCTTGGCAAGTATTTCCGTGAGAATGTGGGAATGAGTCCTTCTGAGTACAGAAAGAGGAATTAAGATTATTGCTGTCGGGTAAATATTTTTTGATTAGATAAATTCAGGGCTGGTACTTGCATGAAGTATCAGCCTTTTTTATTATCTTTTTGCTATTCTCTTTACGTCGCTTTCCATACTTTTAAGTATGCCATAACATCTCGTTAGCATCCTTCCCACCCAACAGAGCATATCCAGATGGGGGTACTATGTCTGAAATGAGATACGCCTACACAGAAATCCTTATTGTTACCTGTTACTTGTTACCGTAGGGGTAGAAACGCTGTTGTGCTTTCGCTCTGCATTCGTTCTGCTTTCGCTCTACCCTCGCTTTTAAGCCTAATAGAGGAACGGACCTGGAACGGACTTATAACGGACTTACAACGGACCTACAACGGAGCAGCATTGGAGGGGAGCTAGAAGTTCTCGCAGAATCTCATTGAAGCCAGTATTAAGTATGGTGGATGGGTTTGGAATGTTTTTCACGTTCTTTTTATGGATAATGTGCATTTTGTGATTGCTATTGAAATTAACGAATCCAAGTTTCGAATGTTCAGAATTGCCTGGAAGGCAATACCATGAGTAACCGAGGTGCATACTCGACGAAGGAGAGGATGCCCTCGGATAGAAAACACCTATTCTTAATCAGCCTGGAAGGCTGTACCTGATTTCTCCTTATGCAACTTCCACGATGTACTGCCCTCCAGGCAGTATATAGAAAGGGATATTGTAATCCCCGCACATCCTCGTTACACTCGTATGTACGGGATTACTAATAGTATTGCCTTCCAGGCAATTCTGAACTTGCAAAAGTTGAGTTAATGGAATAATTGTTATCAGAGCATTTATCGCATTTTTACATTGTTTTCGAGCATTTAAAATAAGGTGAATCAGCCAGATATTAATGCTTGTTGTTATGCTATTGAGACTGGCGACTGCCTACGTCCCACCATCTGTTTTGTATATAACAGTCTCATTATCTTTGCCTTAGATGACCATAAACAAGATATGGTCCTCGCTCAGCAAGCAAGAAAATCTCGGGCGGTAACAGGTAACAGGTAACAATAAGGATTTTAGTGCATGGCCAAATTTTACTGAAATCTTCTAAGGAGTTTATATACCTTATTATATATATAAATAATAAATATAGGCAGTTTCTTACACTATTTTTCTTATTGTTACCTGTTACCTGTTATCGCCTCCGTTTTCTGGAGATTATGTTGACATAACTTCCCCAATCCCCATTTGTGAAATGATATTTATGTTTAATGCCTATTCTGCCTTTTTTTGATAATGGGGCGGGATAGGCATATATGTTTTTACTGACGGTCTTGCGATTCCATGTTCTTGAGCATTACGCGGGTGTCTTCGATGATTTTTGTAAGGTCTTCAACCGTTTCTGCTCTTAACATGGCTATTCTTGTCTGGCGGAAGTCGGGAATGCCCTTGAACAAAGGACTTGCTGCGAGATGTCGTCTTGTATGTAGGATCCCGCGCTTCTCATCAAGGCGTTCTACGTTTATGTGCAGCTGTTCAAGTAGGGTGTCTATCTTTTCGTCAAGCGTGAGTGGAGTAGGAGAGAAGAGCCAAGGACAACCGAATGTAGCTCTTCCTATCATTACGGCATCTACACCGTATGTGTCGAATGCCTTGTTGGCATCTTCTATGGATTTTATATCTCCATTACCGATAATCGGGATGTGGATGCGGGGATTGTTCTTCACTTCACCGATGAGTGTCCAGTCGGCATCGCCTGTGTACATCTGGGCGCGTGTTCTGCCGTGTATTGTGAGAGCCTGAATGCCACAGTCCTGAAGGGCTTCAGCAAGGTCTATAATCTGCGCTCTTCCGCTTTCGGGATTCAGCCTTGAACTGACGAGGTCCTCGCTATTCCAGCCAAGTCTTGTCTTTACGGTTACAGGAGTCTTAACAGCATCTACAACTTGCTTTGTTATATCAAGGAGTTTCGGAAGGTTTTGCAGCATACCTGCACCTGCTCCTTTTCCCGCTACTTTCTTCACAGGACAGCCGAAATTGAGGTCAATGACATCGGGATGTGCCTGATCCTCCACTATTTTTGCGGCTTCTACTACGGCTTCTGTGTCTCGGCCATAGATTTGTATTCCCACAGGTCTTTCCTCGTCAGCTATGTTCAGCTTGTTAACGGTGCTTTTTATGGAGCGTATGAGGGCTTCTGCGCTTACAAATTCAGTATATACCATCTGTGCTCCAAAACGCTTGCAAAGCATTCTGAAACCGATGTCTGTCACATCCTCCATTGGTGCGAGGAATAATGGTCTGTCAGGGAATTGTATATTGCCTATTTTCATTTCAATGCAAAAGTACTGTTTTTTCCTTACAAAACCAAATTATTACATGAAAAAATCCGCCTGCAGAATAATCATAGTTCTACAGGCGGATGTTGTATTTGTTGATGTATGAAGTATGTCTTTATTTAGCTACAGAAACACATACGCGGTTGAGGTCAGCCTCTGGAAGAATATCGCTTGTTGCGCCACCAGCAGCTGTTGAGATGCGGTCTGCATCAATGCCGTACTTCTCTGTCAGCATCTTGGCAACAGCCTTTGCACGCTCTTCTGAGAGTTTCTGGTTAAGCTCAGGCTTGCCTTCTGGAGATGCATAGCCAGTGATTGCTACCTTTGTCTCCTTGTTTGACTTCATGTAGTCAGCGATAGCTTTTACGTTGAGTGCCTGGTGTCTGCTGATTGTAGTCTTGCCACAGTCGAAGAATACAAATGGAAGAACGGCGATTCTCTCTACTACCTTCTTCTCAACCTCGATGGTCTTGGTTTCAACCTGTGGTTTGCGATTCTTGAGCTCCAGATTCTCTGCACGAAGCTTGTTGATTTCGTCGTTGAGGGCGGCAATCTGGGCAGAGTTGTCTTCCTTTATGACTATAGGCTTTGTGTCTGGAAGGACAAGAGAGAGACCGAGCAGGATAGATGTGTACCAATCATGTGTTCCTGTTTCTAAGCGACCGTTGAACTGGTCGTTGGTGTTGTCTGCGCGATACTCAAGGTTGAGGGCGAGATTGCGGTTGATACGCCAGTCTGCCATACCTCCAAGGCGAACATTCGGAGAGAAGTGGGAAGAGTTTGTTGTTTGCATCGCTGACCAGTTGAAACCTACACCTCCAATGAGGTAAAAGTTAACGGGGCATGATGAGTTACAGAAACAATTTGAAAGGTTGAGCATTGCATCGGCAGAAGTGGTGAAGAATTTGAATGTTTGCTTCTTGCCGGTGTATTCGTTGAATACCCTTGAGTTGCATCCCTCAATACCTATACGGGCAGATGCAAGCGAGGTTATATTACGTCCTGCATTGAGGCTGAAAGTAGGTGCTACGAGTCTGCCCATACCAGGGGTGTTGGGCAGTTGGATGCCTCCCTGCAAGTTTATAAACCAGTCTGGATTGAATTCTGAAGCTGGTTTTGCCTTAGCCTTGTTTTTGTTGGGGTCATAGAACTGGGCGTTAGCTGACATTGCTGTCATCAAAGCAGCCAGTGCGATTACAAATATCTTTTTCATATATGAATCTTTCTGTGTTTGAATAATGATTAGAAGATGAACTTGGCTGTAAGCTGCATTCTCCAACGGCTATAGTAGTCTGCGTATGAACGCATATCGTAGTTTGCATCGTGAAGGAACTGGTACTTGCCTTTTGAGAAAGACAATGGGCTATAGTAGTTGTAGCCGTTCTGTGAAAGGGTGGCTCCCCAGTTCTTGTTCAGAAGGTTGGTAAAGTTAATGATATCAAAACCTATCTGGAAATACTTGATGTCATTGCCCCACTTGAAACCGAACTTGTGGTCGATGTGGAAGTCAAGACGGTTTTCCCACTTTTCGTTAGCTGCATTACGCTCGTAGAACTCACCACGGTGATCCTTGAGGTAGTATTCGTTGGCGAGCCATTGCTTGAGGTTCTCTGCCTGCTGCTCTGCTGAGTATGCAGATGTAGCGTTGAACATGCCAGCATTAAGCATAGCATCAATCTCGCTGTTGGTTGGGATATACATAAGGTCGTTATAGCCATTATCGCCGTTCACGTCACCATTGACATATACATTGAATGGAGAGCCTGAGTTGCCTGTATAGATAAGGCCAATGGTTGTCACATTGTCGTATGTGTCCTTGATGTCCTTGTTCCACTTGAAGTGCTCGTAGAGGGAAACCATTACCTGATGAGGTACGTTGAAGTTAGAGTTTGCAAGCTCTGGATCATTTGGATTACCGTGTGTGTAGTTGTATGTCCAGCATGAAGCTGCTACAGAAGAAGAACCATTGTTTATGGTCTTAGACTTACCGTAAGTATAGCTTGCCATTGCATCAAGACCGAAGTCGAATGACTTTTCTGCCTTTATAGAGATGTTATAGCTGTAACCCTTTGAAACGTTGTCAAGTACGTAGATTCCAGAATATGGTACAGTTGATGTCTGAAACATAGGACGGTTATCGCCAATAGTAATTCCATATTCGCTTGCGAATGTCTTGCCGGTAGAGGTGATATCGTAGTTCTTGACAATCATATCGTTGATAGTCTTAGAGAAGATGCCCTCAAGAGTCCAGTTGATACCTACAAATGGGTCAGTATAGTCAACTGCGAGGTCTGCACGAAGCTGTTGTGCATACTTGAAGTTCTTGTTGAAAACGTTAATTGTCTGCTGTCCCTGAGGAAGAGCGGATGGCGTGAGGGTTGGATCTGCATATACAGCATTGTTAGCATCGTATTGAGGAGTGATGTTTTCTGTATTGAATGTGCTGTATGACATTTGCTGGATACCTGTATTAGAGATATTGTTAGAGATCCATACATAAGGCACACGTCCTGTGAAAACACCGATACCGCCACGGATAATGAGGGAATTGTCGCTAAATGTGTTCCAACGGAAACCGAAACGTGGAGACCACATTGGCTTCTTTGCTATTCTCTGGTCAGTTTGAAAGCCCCAGTTCTGTGTCTTGTTTGCATAGTCATAGAACTCTTTGTTTGCAGTAGGGGTGTCAAGCATGAAAGGAATATCTGCACGCAAACCGAATGACAAGTAGAGATTTTGGAGAATATCCCACCTGTCCTGAATGTAGAAGCCGAGCTGACCTGCACCGAATGTTGCATTCCAGCGTTTTGTGCCTGTTACAGACTCAACGCCCTGTCCATAGCGGAAACGGTTGATCTTGCCTGCGAAGAAGTCGTCAGGACTCTGATACATATATGTTCCGTAGAGATCCTGACAGAAGAGGTTGCCGAATTTATACAGCTCATTGTGTGTGCCGACTGTAACCTCGTGATCCTGAAGAGTCCACGTGAGGTTGTCTGTGAGGGCATAGATGTCTTGATCAAGGCCGTTAGCCATAGAAGAGCGCTCGTTTCCAATGCACAGAGTGCCACCGCCGACATTTGAAACCTGAATCATTGGGAAAGGATTGCCAGGGTTGCGCTTGTCACGGACAGATGTCCAGGTTGCATGGAATTTGTTACTCATGTTCTTGCCCAAACGGCTGTTGAGCTCAAAAACAAGCGAATTGGTCTTTGACACAAAGTCGTATGCATAGTCGCTTGTTACGAGCTGTGAGGCACTTGACGTGTTGTTGTTCTGCTTGGCATCAACAAAGCTCCAGCGAAGAGATGCATGGTTGCGGTCGTTGATGTTCCAGTCGAGCTTGATTCCCACCTTGTCAGAATATGAGTATTCCTTTGGTGTTCCGAGCTTGCCTGTGTAGTGAGGGGCCTGTGCCTTGATGTAGTCGTAGATTTGCTGTGCTACACCGAAATCCACCTTAGACTGGCTGCCAGGTGTAGAATATGCATTGTCGTACTCATTATTGCTGCGCTCGAAGTTGAGGAAAGCAAAGAGTTTGTTCTTAACGATAGGACCGCCGAGGGTTGCACCTATGGTATAGTTTGTCATGCTTCCGTAAGGATTTGACATATTTCCGTTGTGCATCTTGTACTTGTCGGAAACCATTCCGTCATTCTGGTAGTATGAGTAGAAACTGCCGTGGAACTCGTTGGTACCTGACTTTGTTATGGCATTGACAGAACCGCCTGTGAAACCGCTATGGCGGACATCGAATGGAGCGATGCTGACCTGAAGTTGGTCGATAGTCTCCATAGAGAAAGGCTGTGTTCCTGCCATACCGCCGTTAGCACCGTTTGATGTCAGGCCGAATACGTCATTTGACATCGCACCGTCAATCTGGATGGCATTATATCGGTTGTTTGAGCCTGCAATCGTCATAGCACCACCCTCGGTAACCTTGACGAATGGGTTTACGCGGGCAATATCAGCAACACTATGGCTTATGGAAGGGAGCTCTTGAAGACGGGCATTGTTTATTGACTGAGCAGCTCCAGTACGGGTTTTGTTCAGACCGAGCTGTCCCTTGACAATAACCTCGCTGAGTGTCTTTTCGTCATCCTTGAGCCATACGTTAATATGGTATGTTTCACCGAGTGACAGGGTTATATTCTGGAAAAACTTGGATTGCATTCCGATGTAGGAGACGTTGATGGTGTATGGACCACCAGTACGCATACCTTTAATAGCGAATGCACCCTTAACATTTGTAGTGGCACTATAGCGTGTGCCAGAAGGTACATGAACAGCCATTACAGAGGCGCCAATGATACCTTCGCCATTGGCATCGTTCATTGTTACTTTACCGCTAATGCCGGAAGTTGTTACTTGTGCCATAGCAGATGAGACAATCATCATTACTGTGACAATCAGAAAAAGAATTCTTTTCTGCATAACTTTACGTGAAATAAAAAATAATAATTATTTTGGGTTTTGTTCTTGTTCACCTTAAATATATAAATCGTTTGCAAATTTAATTAAAAAAATTAGAATATGTCTTCTTTTTCCAAAGAATTTTAAGAGAATTGACAAAAATCAACATAATAAACAGAAAAAGCCTTGCAGAAGACGAATCTTAAGCAAGGCTTTTCAAAAAAGGAGGAGGTGGTACCACCAGGAATCGAACCGGGGACACACGGATTTTCAGTCCGTTGCTCTACCAACTGAGCTATGGCACCATTTTATGTCTTGCAATGAGTGGCGTTTCTCAATTGCGAGTGCAAAGGTACAACTATTTTTTGAAACTACCAAATTTTTTCATGACTTTATTCCTAAAAAACGAAAAATAAGCACAAAACGCTCTGAAAACGCTATAGTTTCGTGCCATATACGATGATTTCAGCTTCTCGTGCATGTTTTTCGGGGACTCGCTGTACGCCAAAAAGAAAAAGCGCGGAAGCCAACAGGTTCCGCGCGCTTTGTGTGTCCATGATATTCAAGATGATTAGATTTTGTGTTGTTTATACATGAAGACGAATGCCTACTCACGTAGGGGTTAATAAAGACGGTATATTATATTATAACATTGTGTAAAACTGTTCGTTGTAATTTTCCTCGATATCTGCGCATCCCTGAAGCTCAGAGTTTGCATTGATGTCGTTGGATGCTTCTGCTGACAGGTTCTTGAGAGATGTGCAACCTTCGAATGCTGTTGCGTCAACGCTCTTGATGCTGTTAGGGAGGGTAACGCTCTTTACTTTGTCAAGACCTTTGAAGAGGTTTTTGCCAATCTTGCTTAATGTAGTCTCATTGTAGAAGTCCTCCTCGAAAACAATGCTTGTAATCTGCTTTCTGTACTTGATAAATGGAGACTCCTGGAAATCAGGTGTTACATCTGCAAGAGGGGTAATGTGAAGAGTGCCGTTATCGTCGATATTCCAAGTGAAATATTCAATTCCATTATAATCCATTAAGCTAGGCTCCTTTGCCATTCCGTTTGCAGCGAACGAGAAAGTGAGCACTGCTATGAGGATGATCCTATTTATGAATGAGGTAGTCATAACTTAAATTTTTTAAAAGTGGAAATAAATGTAATAATTTATGAGAGTGTCAAACTATTTTGTTTTGATCTCTGATGCAAAGGTATGAACTTTTTTCTGTTTGTGCAAATTTTTTTAAAGAAAAATGATGCAAATATGTAAATGATTGATATAAATCAAGTAGTGTAACTTGTACATTTTTAAGCACTTACATACTATATAAATAAGGTATATACTATATTTTTATTGTTTTATGGAGATTTTTCTTCGATGAAACCGTGGTTTTTTGATAATTGCATATCTGTAAAGAAAAAGTTGCGAGTAAGGAAAAATAAAATGGGGAAAAATCTTTTCATTTGCTATTGTTTTCTTGACTCCTTTTTTATAATTTCAAAGGTTTTTGGTATTTTGATGTAGATTTCTGTTAATAGATAGATTTGTTGCGTAAATGTAAAAAATGTAGTATTATTGTAATCTCGACACTTTTTTCTGCTTTTTTCTTGCAGGTTAAATTATTTTGTTGTAAATTTGCACTTGGAAATAAATGTTAAGGGATTATGAATAGGATGCCAAGGGCATCTGACAAAAAGGGGAAAGAAAAGGTCATGTTTAGCAGTGGTTGCTAAACTTGACCTTTTTTCTTTTTTGCGTTTTTTCTCTCATTTCATTGCGAAATATTGGTTATTTAGCCACAGAATAGTCATTTTGACGAAAAAATACAAATTTTTGACGAAATATTACATAAGGGTTTGTGGAAAACGCAGTAATTTTGCACTCGAAAGATTGAAACACGCACCGGCTTGCATCCTACGTTCGATATCTTTCGAGTGTGAGGACGCTTCGCACGTTGCACACAGAAATTAAATATACTACTCAAAAAAACGGAATACTCCGAGCCTAAATTAAAAATTCAAAAGACAATGAAAAAGAATCGACGCACTTTATTCTATTTCTCAAGAACGTTGTACATGGCAATATTACCGCTCTTGTCACCAAGCTGTAGGATTCTTGGATTAAGCATTAATGCTTCAACTCCAAAGGTTGCAGGATCTAAATCACCTGCTATATTGTGCGACGATAACCCAGATACAGCGTCAAGTTTTGGCGTCTGGTAAGAAAATAAAGATATACCCCCGCCACACAGATGTGGTTACATTCATAATTTTTACATTTATTTCCAATTTAATGAATTAATGAACGAAAAATGAATAGCATTTTTAAGGACAGATAAGTAAAGATATTCTATTTCCTTTATATGGGGGAATTCAGACACTTCTTATAGTAACCAAAAATTGATTTACCAGAAGACACAATAAATTTCCCGTTATATACCCTACTCGTGAGAGCGGGGGATGTAACGGGAAATTTGTGTTATTATTTATAAATGTTTAGGAATTTACTTCCAGAGTAACTGTGCGAACTGATATAGACTTTCGCGCCAAACAGGCCATGTGTGACCGCCTGGAGTTTCGAAATATTTGTATTTTATGCCGATTTCATCGAACTTTGCACGCATTGTCTTACAATTGTTGAAGGCGATATCCTCTTCTCCGCCCATAGTGAGATAGAATTGTTTGAACTGCTTGTTGTAGAAATCCTTTCTGTCTGCAAGTTTCTTGTAGTTGTCGTCAGCACTCATTGAAGGGTTGTTGCCGAAAGGTCTTGCAAACCAACCGGAACTAAAGACGCCAACATACTGGAACAATTCAGGCTTTGCCACAGCAATATTGAGTGTCTGTATTCCGCCCATTGAAAGTCCGGCCATAGCTCGATTGGCAGCATCTTTCTTTACGCGATATGTCTTCTCTACGAGTGGAATGCACTCTTCCGTCAGTTCCTTGATGAAATCCTTGCAGTTACCATCGCTCATTACAACGATCATCTCGTTTGCCTTTCCCTGTGCAATAAGGTTGTCAAGGATAATGTCAGTTCTTCCCTGAAGAGCCCAACCGCGCTCATCCTCTCCACCGCCATGCTGTATGTAGAGCACAGGATAGGTCTTTGCGAGGTCTTTCTGATAAGAAGGTGGGAGATAGATGAACATTCTGCGCCAAGCACCCTCGTTGTTTGAGTAGTATCTGCGCATAGTTGTCTCGCCATGTGGCACGTTAGCAAGCTCGAAGCGCACATCACCTTTTTTATAAGGTACCTCGATACAGCTTGACATACGGCTACAGCCATAGAAAGTCTCGCTGGCAGGGTCGCTTATCTGAACGCCATCAACATAAAGGAAGTAATAGTTGATACCAGACATCAGGACATCGGTAGTTGCTGTCCACACACCCTTGTCGTCTTTCGTCATAGGGTATTTCTTGCCGCCGATATCCACGATGACTTCCTTTGCATCAGGAGCCTTTAGCTGGAAAATACCACGGTTGTCGGCAGTAAGTTGTGGGAACTGCCCGTTTCTCAAATTAGTAACAGGGCGCACATTCTGCGCCATCAGGCTTGAAGCAGAAAACAGCAAGCCCAATCCAAGAATAGATAGTTTCTTCATTTTAGGTTTATAGAATTTTTTACACAATTATTATGCTACAAAGTTACTAATAAAATATGACAACCCAAATTTTTTTGACTTTTTTTGTCGTTTTCTTCCGAAAGAATTTGAAGAATGATAAACTCAGATACTTTTGTGTAACATAAGAGGCTAATATGTTTTGTTGTAAAAATATTTTACATGAATTGTAAAGTATCATTACACTTTCAGATAAATGTAAAAATATAATGCGGTTGATTATCGGCATAATAGGGGTTTTGACATACGTTTGGCATTAAAAATACCAGATAACATTCAAGTAGCTTTTTAAAAAAACGAGAGAATTTTGAGAGGGGGGTACACTTTTGCCCATTTTTCGCTTTTATGTGTTGAATTCCAACGATTTAAGTTGAGTGCACCTCCCCCATATAAAAGTTATTTTACAGGTTAACTTCAAGGGGGAGGTGCACGCTTTGTTATCTATTGGCTTTCAATACGTTATACCCATAAAAAGGGTAAAAGTGCACCCCTCCCCTTAAAAACTCTCGCAAAAAATACGTTAGTAATCTTGACATTGCAAAAACATACCGCTTTTATGCCTCCTATATGATTCCACTCTATTGCCTTTTTAGAGAAGGGAGTTGAATGGGACTTACAACGGATTTACAACGGATTTGGAACGGACTTGAAACGGAGGAGAAGCGGACTTGAAACGGAGGAGAAGCGGATTAGAATGCGGACCTGAAAGGGAAGAATGTGGCAGTAGAGAGAATAATAATTTTAGGTATAGTGAAATTTTAAGAATAAAATTTTGTGATTGTCAGATTTGACTTGTAATTTTGCGACGCTGTTTGAGATAGCAAGTTTTTTTCATGAAAAACATCGCAGATAGCGGGGGTAGCGCAGTTGGTAGAGCACAAAAAGGTGAGATTTCGTAATCTTGCTTTTTTGTTACGGCCCCATTATCATCGTTTTAGTAAAAACGGAAAATCACAGAATTTCAGTGATTTTCAAAAAGCTATCTGTTCTTATGTGAAAAAAGCAATTTGTATTTGCCACGTTTATTCAGGAACGTAGATAATCTCACCATTCTCAAGCTGATAGGCTATACCAACCTTCTTGCCTTTGTTCTGATTCTTTGAAGACTGGTCTTTGGATGGTGTGTATTTATTGATTTTCTTTCCTTCCTTGGTTATGATTTCCATATTCTCCTTGCCTGGATTTTTCACCATGGTGAAATCTTGTTGTGAGAACATTTCGGTCATGTTGAATCGGGTTACGAGAGCCACCATAAGGGCAACGGCAAATACCATGGCTACATCGAAGAGGTTTGATACCGTTGACATTGGGTCGTCCTCTTCATGATTTTTCAAAAGGGAATGTCTCATTTTCCTATTATTTCTGATAAGTATTCAAGGTTTGTAATGTCCTGAAGGTACCAGCGTTGCTTTACCTGCTGAGTAACATAACCGATGGCAGCAGCTACGAGTCCCGTAACGGTGGTAGCGAATGCTACTTGCATATTGCGTGCCATTGACTCGATGTCGCCCGAAGCTAGTCCTGCAAGGGCAGGTCCCATAGGGATGAGAGTACCCATCAATCCCATCATCGGACCAAGTTTTGTGAGTATTTTACTGATACCGAGATCCTTGTCGGCATCAATCTCGAATTCAGCAAGGAGCCGCCTTACCTCTGCCTTGTTGTCGCGTGCAGCAATCATTTTTTTGATATACGCGATGACAAGTACGTTGTCCTTCTTCGGCAGTTGGGTAATAACATTATCGAGCGTGTCGGCTGTCACATCGGTTAGAGCCTTACGTACCTGTGCCGATGATTTCCTGATGGTAAGATACTGTGCGAAGAAACTGCCGATAAGCAATAGGGCGCGGATGAATAGAATGATAAGGATTACGATGACCGGCACGAGAAGTCCTGTGCTGATCCAATAGAGAATGTCTGATATTAATTCCATACTTTTTATGTACAATTTGTTCGCTAAGGCTCACCAAGCTAAAGCAAGTTCTTCACTGAAGCTCATCAAGCTACAGCAAGCTCCATTTAGAATTTATGTTTTACTTTGCGTTTTGAATAGAGGAAGGCTCCAATTCCTCCGCATAATGTAGTGAGGCCTATGAATGCAAGCAATGCTTTCCATTCTATTGGGTCGGAGCCTTTGAAGTTCGTAGTTCCATTTACCGTAACTACGATACCGAGAATGAGTACCAAGGCAGATGAGAGGAACAGTAGTTCGAGGCGTAGTGCTTTCTGCGGCAATAGCCATCTAAGTAGATATGAACCTCCTACGACTGCCAATAGTACAAGTGCTGCGAGACACCATGATATTGTAGAAAAGTCAATGCCTGAGAAAAGATACATTATCTGAATCTGCAGATAGAACAGCACGGGGAATACAAGGATGCCAGGGAAAAATCTCAGCATACGATATATCCACACGGTGCGTTGCCTGACCTTACCATCGTAGAGAAGTTTGCCGGAAAGCATACAGTAAGCCATTTGCCATAGTACCTCAAGAGTCAGTACTAGCGAGGTGTCGAGCATGAGTTTCTGATTGCTTAACCACTCGCTTATCTCGTTTCTGCTCTGCTGAATGGCATAGGGCCAAGAAAAAACTATGGAAAATGCACAGACGGTGGCAATCAACACTATCTGCCATATTTTCAGGAATGTAAGTTTCAGCCACGTCATGAAGATGACGATGAGCATCAATGTCAATATTGTAGTTTCCATAGCTATTCACTTATTATTCCTCTTCCTTCCTTCTCTTCCGTATCACGAACACAACCACTACCCCTGCCACAATGACGATGGCAAGTACGGCAGATGTAGTTACTATGGTGTTTGTAGTTTCTGGCATATCAGAGAGAGTTTCTTTCTTCATAACTGTACCATCCTTTTGGGCATCCTTGGCGTCAGCACCTTGAAGTTTCCTTGCCTCTGCCTCAGAGTGGAGTGTACTCTCAAGTTCCTGAAGTTCACGGAGAGTTTCCGGTGAAGTCTTCCATAGGCCTTTCTGGATGGTCTGTACCATAGTATGAGCCATCTGTTCCATAGCTGCCGGGTTCTTTTCTCGCAGGAATTTATTCACTCCGAGATTCATATTATCTTTGACATATGTGTCGTAGATCTGTTCCCACATCTCATTATCGATGGCGTTAGGCTTCATAACATCCCAGCCATATGTATTCTGCACAATCTCGGCAAACTCACTTGCCTCATTGGCACCACCCTTCATTTTTTCCTTGATATATGTAGGGTTGAAGATAGTTGAGCGGCTCTCTACGCCGATAGCCTCCTTGAGTTCTTGCATACGGTTATTGCTTCGGTTGCGGTAGTCGGCAAAATAGGCATCAGGATCTTTGCCTGTAACGTTGCGCACGGCAAGGTTCAATCCGCCCATGAACTCATATACATGGTCGAGTGAGAGTGCACCCCAAGAATTTGACTGGCGAGGTTGAATAACGGCATCGGTACGGGTAAGGGCTGCCTTGAAAGCCACTTTTGAAGCCTTCTCCCAATATTCTTCTGAACCATAGAAAGCCGACATATTGTTGATGTATGTATCGGCAATCTCATTCTCGCTCTTCCAGCTATCTCCTTGCTGTACCATCTGCTGAATACCTGTGCCATAGCCGCCATTCAGTCCGCCGAAGATACGGAATGTTGACATCTCACGAGCATCCTTTGGCGAAATACCCGATTCGGTCAAGGCATGCTCAGATTCTTTCACACCTTCCTTTACAAGGTTGGTCGTCTCACCGTCATCAGCCTCCGCAGCTATCTGTACGGCACGGTTGATGAGATATAGGCGCGATGCAGCAAGGTCACGGAACTGTCCCGAGGTCTGTACCACCACGTCGATACGTGGACGACCAAGTTCCTTTATCGGTATGAGTCGTATGTCCGTCACTCTGCCAAAGGCATCGCGTACAGGCTCTACACCGAGTAGATAGAGCACTTGGGCGATTGTAGTACCGCCAGTCTCGATAAATTCTGAAGACCAGAACGTGAAGCTCACTTTGCGTGGTAGTGAGTCGTGATGATGCTCCTTATACATCCTTATCGTATTCTCTGCCAATGTCTTACCCTTATCCCACGCACTTTCGGTAGGAGTGGTCTCTGCATTTACTCCATAGAGGTTACGTCCCGTAGGTAGCGCACGTGGATTTGCAATCACGTCACCACCGCTGCTCGGCATTGTGTAGCCTCCGTTGAGGGCATTCATCATTGAGGAAAGCTCGGTCTGCGGTGCTTCCTGAAGCAGTTGCTTGTAGCGGGCTACATTCTTCAAAGCCTGCTCTATCTCTATTATGGCATCTGCCATATTTGTTTCCTCGCGTGTATAGGTCTTTCGCATAGCAGCCATCTGAGCCATCATATTACTGACTTTGTCTTTGCCGCTACCCTTGCCTCCAAGTCCCATGGCAGCCGCCATCTTCTTTAGAGCCTCTGGAGATGCACCTGCCATCTTTGCCATCTGCAAAGCCTTGCGAGGATCCATGCTTGGGTGTTGGGTGTTAGGTGTTGGGTGTTGGCGTTTTGTACTATCTACATTACCCTTTACCCTTTCCTCTTTACTCTCTTTACCCTTTCCACTTTCTACTTTACTCTTTCCCCCAGCCGCCATCATCATGCTCATCATATCTCCTGAGTTATGTTTGGAGTCTTCTATTTCCCTTGCCTTGTCGAGTTGTGCCTGTGTAATGTTGGCAATCTGACAGATAAAGGCATCGGAAACAGGACTATTGCTGTTGATGAGACGTGTTACGAGCGCTTTAGCAGGGTTGATATACTGCGATGTGAAAAGTGTTTTCTTCTTATCAATATCTGTCTTAGCCTTTCCACGCTGTTTGTCGAGACGTAGCATGCCATATGCTATTGGATCTGTACTCATAGCATATACTGACGACTCGATTCTTGCTTTTTCGTATGGCACGCCGAGAGTGTAGAGCTGACCGACAATTTTTTCATTGGCTATCTCTTCGCCAAAAGCCTCTACCTTTGCTATCTCCGTCTCGTTCCAAGGCTTTGTGATGATGGAGTCAAGACCGAGGTCACGGTGTATGCCCATGCTCACGGCGAGCTTCTTCACAGCTATAGAAGCGGCATTGTTAGGATTCTTGTTATAGCTCTCAATGGCATCACTCAACGATTTGTATTGTCCGCGGAGGTTACTCTCAAGGAATGGAGCTGTGATATGGCTTTGAATGCCAGCGTATGTTCTGCGCTTAGCGATGAGTGCCTCTCCTACGTTGCCAATGGTGTAGATATAGAAGTGTGGAATAGCGCCGACGAGTTTGTCTGGCCAATCATTTGACGAGAGTGCCACCTGCTTGCGTGGTGTGTATTCAAGTCCGCCATGAGTACCGAAGTGTATCATCGCATCTGCCTTGAATGAATTCTGAATCCAGTAATAGGCATTCTGAAATTCCTTCACAGGATCTTTGTCTGTGCCGTGAACAATCTGGAATGTGTTGTTTCCATGTCCTGCAAGGGGCTGGGGAAGAAGTGCGATGTTACCCAACTGCACCCTTACCACAGTGTCGGGATGCTCTTCGAGTAATGTATAGTCTGTTATAGGACTGCCCTTGTGCTGAAGCAGTTTGGCAAGTTGGTCACTATTTGCTGGTAGTCCGCTGACGTTATATCCCTCCTGTCTCATTCTGGCAAGGAGATTATACAGCGATGGCACTACGGCCAATCCCGAAGCTGTGAGCGATTGCTCTCCTGGACCCTTGAAATACACTATGGCCACACGCTTATCCTTGTTCTGTTTCTTCTGAAGCGAGATATAGTTGTTTACCGTAGTTACAAATTTCTCCAATCGCTCGGGAATGGTGTATTGTTCATGGATGCCTTCATCGTTTATGCGTTGCGCAAAGAGCACATATGGACGTATGCAGCCATCAAGTTCGGGAGTGACGATACTCTGGCTAAGGAAACCACCCGACATGCCTTGTTTGTCTTCCTCCCATTCTGATGTGAGGCGGTTGATGCAGAGTGTAGAGAAGATAGGTATATTTTGCCCCTTAAGCCATTCCACGGCCTTATCGCCTAAACGGCCATGCGCAAGGTTTACTACGGCATTGAAATGTAAGCCCCCCAGCCCCCCAAGGGGGAGTTTTTTGGTTACATTATTACTATCTAAAGATTCCCCCTTGGGGGGATAGGGGGCTTCTATAAATTTCGATAGGCTCTTGCTGATATGATATACTGTGTTGCCACTCTTTTCAAGTGCCGTTATGAGGTCATCGGGGTTGCCCATCATACCTGTGACGATTATCTTTGGGGCACCAGCTTTCATCAAACCGTGCTTTTGCAGATATGCTTCATAATCCTCCAAAGATTCAAAATACACATTCTCATCGTCAGGATGTTCTACATCGGGATGAGAGAGCAGTCCTTCTGGAGCAGGCACAACTTTTTCTACCTCGCCCGTGAAGATGATATTGCCATCCACATGCTGACGTACATAATTGAGCATGGAACGGTAGTTGCGGCGCGAAGCCCCACGCAGATAGGCATTGAGCGTATCGGCGGTAATGCTATCAACGCTGACGATGTAGTTGTCGGGATTGACTGACATGGTGGTGAGGATGTTAGTACCTGTCCAGCCAGCCAATTGAATCCTCTCACGCTGCTCTTCTGTAAGGCGTATGCCCATAGCATTCATAAACACCATGTCGTAGTCATCAAGGTCGTCAAGTTTGTCAAGAGGCAGTTCCTCGATGATGACAAACGGATTATTATTTGCCTTGCTTATCTCGCCGAGAGTAGTGGCCTGATAGTTGATGAATGCGATACGTGTGCGTGAGAACCATTTGTTCCATACAACGGCTATTGCTGTGATGGCTATAATGGCCAGTACAGCATAAACTATAAATTTCCAAATGCTTTTTTTCATAAGCCTAATAAAAGCCCACCCAGGCCCTCCCAAAGGGAGGGATGCGATATACGTTATTTCGCTTAAAAGGGAAGACTAAGTTTTGTTTATAATTGATGGTTACTAATTTCTTGATTTGAAGAATGTATCTACTCCCCCTTGAGGGGGTGAGGGGGGAGGAACCCTGACACATACTCGGAGATACTCAATCTCCGACTTCCCTTGGGGAGGGACTGGGTGGGCCTAGGCCTTTACAAGTCCACCGATATGCCCAGACTATATGTAGTTCCTGTTGTCATTGGTGAACAATAAAAATATGCTTTTGGCTTGTAGTTGAAGATATTGTCTATGGCGAAGTTCACATGTATGCCCTTAAGGATATGTTGCTGAAGCATCAGTTTCCAGAGCGTGTAGCCTTGATCCACATCCTTGCTGCCCGATTGTGGCTTGCCTAAGTATCTGCCCGATAAAGCTGCGCTGATGGCATAGTGATGGGTGAAACGATGGTCGTAGTCTGCACGCCATGTCATGGAATGATTGCGTGGCTGTGTAAACTGCGAATAGATTACGTTTCCGCTCTCGTGCATATAGGCATAGTTGTAACGGAGCGACAGACCGAAGTCAAGACGATACTGCGCACTAAGGTCGAGTCCGCGAACCGTTATTCCTTCCTCATTCCAATAGAGCGAACTTGTGAGAGCCTCATGCTTCATTCCATTGTCGGCAGTAAAGACATACCCGCTACCTTCCTCGCTGATTCTATTGTCATCTGAGAGTACCTGATATCCACCATCCTTATAACTGTTATCCACCACCCAGTATCGGCTCACGCTCGTTATGCGCTTGTCGAAAATGTTGCAGTAGCCCATAAGCATGATGCTGTATTTTCCGTTGAGTATGCCCATGCCTTCTACCTTTCCGTTATGCTCCACCGCAATGTTGAAGTTATTACTCTTCTCTGGTTTCACATCAGGGTTGCCTATAATCATGTATCCCATATTTCCCATGTCATAGTGCATATACATCTCCTTGAGTGAAGGAGCACGGAATCCGCTTGCGTAGTTGGCACGGAAGGTAATACCATCCAACTTATACACAGCTGCCAGTCGTGTGGTAAGTGCCTCTGCCTCAGAAGCTGAGAAATAGTCGTATCTCACACTTCCCACCACGTTGAAGCGTCGGTTTGGATTAAAGTCGAACTGGGCATAGGCGTCTATATTATTCTGCTCATGCGAGGTATTGTCAAGAAACTGGTAGGTGGTGAGATAGTCGTGCAGTAGATCGCCGCCTAATGTGAGAATATGTTCCCCTAATGTGTGGTTGTAAATAGCATGAGCAGTATGCTGTGTGTTGCGATAGTCGTGGTCATGGGTACGTATTTTCTCTGGTGTGAAGTTTGCCTTGTCATATTGGTCATAGGCATACGATACCTCTATGTTACGACCATCTTTCCAGTCGTAAAGGGCTTTCAGACCATCGCTATATGCATTGAAGTGGTAGTTGTAAGTGTCTCGCTGGCTTTCGCGGTAGAAATATCCACCGCGCGCAACGAACTTTAGGAAATTGGATGCTGTGAATGTGATTCGCTCCTTTACATTATATGACTCTTGCCCGTAGAGTTTCTTCACGTTCGATTTGTCCTCTTCTATTTCTTGCCCAAGCAATGCTGCAAGAGCCTTTTCCTCGGAAGTAGGTCCCGATGCTAATTTGATAGGCTCGATGTCTGTATGCTGGAAGTTGGTCTGCGAGTTCCATTTTCCTGAGGTGAAGGAAAAGTTAGCTCCGTTTCTCCACTCATTGCCAAATGAATTGTAACGCGAATTGACGTTTGCCGTCCAGGGTTCCGTTGATTCCCTCGTAATGATATTGATAACACCACCCACGGCATTTGATCCATACAGAGCCGATGATGCCCCCTTGACAATTTCAATTCTTCCAACGTTGTCAAGGTTCAAACGATTATAGTCTGTGTTATCCATAGTCTCACCGGCAAGGCGCTCTCCGTCACAGAGAAAGAGAATGGCATTACCGCCAAATCCACTCATGTTGAGAGACGTCTCCTGAGTCATGGCAAAGCCGAATTCAAGTCCTGGAAGTTCTTGTATGAGCAGATCCTGAATATTGGTTGCATCTGCTTTCTTTATGTCGTCGAGCGAAATGAGTCGGGTTACTACCGGAACATCCTTCAGAGCCTTTGGCGTATGTGTGGCTGTAACCACCACCTGATCAAGCGTCAGAGAATCATACAAGGCTGTCGTCCCCTTTGGTGGAATAGGTGTATATACAAAATCTGCCGCCTGTATGGAGAAAACCATACCGACGGACAGAGTTATAGATACCAGAATCCTTTGATTCTTCATTTTCCTGCTATTTTAGAGTTTAGTGTTTAGTGTGGAGTGTACATCTTTAATCCCTAAACTCAAATTCTTCACTTCTCTATTTCTCGCCTGTGAACGAGTAATCCATTGTCATAGGCATCTTACCATATTGCAAGCTATATACAATAGAAATCTTCTTGCCAGAATTCTTTATCACGATGTTACTGAATGTATAGGCTTTTTCTGCACCATTTACTGTGATAGTACCCTTTGCCTCTGCCATAGTTGCTGAAATCACCTCAGCACCAGATATTGTAGAAGTTGTAACAGGAATGCTATTAACTGTGATGGCCGGCATTGCCATAGCACCCTCCCCTAAAGCAGGCGTGGTCATGCTGACATGAGTGTCGTCAATCTTCTTGATCTCGTATGTACCATTAGACTTAGAATCTGATCCCATAACGGTGATAACTACCTCTCCTGTGTAATTGCCTTCAATAGTCTGGGCTGCTGGAATAATATTATCATCCTCATCATCGTCTCCACATGAAGTAAAGCCAGCACATACAGAAACTGCGGCAATCATCATTGCCATAAACTTTCTAATCTTCATAATTCTTTTAGTTGTAAATATAATAATGTGAATAAAAGTTGTCTTTTTTTTGTGGGTGCAAAGGTATATATTTTGATATAGACATGCAATACTCAGAAGGGATGATTTTTATCTGATTAAGGTAATCGTAAGCTCATTAGAATTAGGTATTTTCCGCGTATTTTACTATGGATGTGAAAAATAGCCTTTATTTTTCATGTTATTTTTCAATAGAAATGTCTTATACTGAAATTGGTTTGGGAAAAGTGTAAACCAATTTCAGTATAAGACAGAACGATGGGGAAGCATAACCGTATTCATGCAATTTTGATGATAGAAGATGGTGGCATTTGACGCAATGATAAAATCATAATTTTTGAGTATTGCGGCATTTACAAATAATGTGTAATTTTGCACTCGGAAAATGATTAAATTATGATAACGAATAAAATACATAAGAAAATCGTGGCTTCGGCTATTTGGACTCATGCTTGCATGAGTCCATTTTTTTTGTGAACAAATTGGAGTATCGTTCTTTTTTGAACGGTAATGTTATTGATAGAATAAACAAGGAGAGTTGATTATGCAGACAAAAAAGGATTATACGCGCGAGGAGATCGTGATGACGGCAAAGAGGGAGTTTCTGAAGAACGGCTTTGCCAAGGCTTCCATGCGAGAGATTGCCAAGCGTTCAGGCATCGGACTGAGCAATATCTACAACTATTTCAAGAGCAAGGATGAGATTTTCCGTTGCATCGTTGCACCGCTTATCTTGAAGATGAAGGAAATGCTTCTTGAGCACCATAACGTGAAGTATCATGAGCAGTTTCTGAAATATGCAAGTGGCGAGAGCGACGAGATGATGACGGAGCATGTGCAGAGTTACATGGAATTGATCAGCCATTATCGCGATGAACTGGAACTGATACTCTTCAAGGCACAGGGCTCATCGCTCGAAAACTTCATCGACGACTATACAGAGATGTGTATTAAGCAGGTTCTGATATTCATGGATAGCTTCAGCAAGAAATATCCAAGTTACGGCATGGTTAAGTCCTCGTTCACCTATCACGTTCATACGGTGTGGATGTTCGGTTTCATGTCAGAGATTATCAAGCATAAGCTATCGCCAAAGGAGATAGAAAATGCCATAGAAGACTATATTCACTTTGAATATACTGGATGGAGAGCAATTATGAGGAAATAGTTAAATTATTACTGTCCGCTAAACAACTATATCTTGCATAATATCAAAAGATTTATGCTGGACAAGCCCTGTTTTTATCAAGAATTTGAGAATGAGAGAAGGCTGGCGCAGTATTGAGAATTAATGAGAAAAAGAGAGATTTGCTACTTGCGTAGCATTGGGAATAGTCGTGATTGTCTGGAGCGTAAGCGACATTTCTCTAATTCTCATTAATTCAAAAAAAGAAATTCTCAAAATCTCTAATTCTTAACAATATTTTTAGCGGACAGTAATATAGTTAAATAACGATTAATTAATGAAAATTGAAAGAATCAACGAGTGGTTCGGCAGATATGCCGAGCGACTGCTGAGAGTGCGTTGGTGGACTCTCGGCGCATTTGTACTGCTGATGATATTATCGGTGGTGGGTATGAAACGCATGGTGAAGGAAACTTCATTTGATGACTATTTCATCGAGGATGACCCCATGCTTGTGAAGACGGAGGAATTCAAGTCGCATTTCGGAAACGACTACTACGTGGGCGTACTGACACATTGCGATAACCATTTCACCAAGAAGAACCTAACAACGCTCCGTGCCTTGTCGGATGAACTTCTTGACAGCCTGTCGTATGCAGATAAGGTGACATCGCTGACCGACATTGAGTTCATGGTAGGAAGTGACGATGGCATGACAATCGAGCAGATTGTGCCTGACGATATTCCGGAAGAGGGGTCTGCGGCAATGGATAGCATCAAGGCAAGAGCTTACAGCAAGCCTCATGTGGCTCGCAAGCTGATATCTCCGAAAGGCGACCTCTCATGGATTATGATTAAACTGAGGGCATTCCCAAAGGATAGCGTATGGAAGAAGACCAGTACCGTGGCACCTGATATCATCACAGGCGAAGAGGTGGAGCGCATCATAAACAAACCGAAATACGCATCGCTGCACCCGAAAGGCACGGGTATGCCCTACGTAACACATTGCAAGACCGTATATATAGGCAAGGAAATGGGGCGACTGATGATGATTGCAACGGTGATCTGCATGGTGGTGATGCTCTTCATGACTCGCTCGCTACGTGGTATCATCGCTCCAATCATCTCAGTAGTAGGCGGCCTCTTCACCACCTATGGCATTGCAGGCTTTACGCAGATGTATGTGGATTCCACGGTACTGATGATTCCTACGATTCTGGCTTTTGCCGTAGCCATTGCCTATAACATACATATCTTCTCCTACTTTAGCGGTCGTATGCGCATACACGGAGAGCGTCGCAAGGCTATCGTGGAGACTATCAGGGAGATAGGGTGGTCAGTATTCTTCTGCGGTTTCACCACATTGGTGTCACTTCTGTCATTCCTCGTCATTCCGATCCGTCCAATGCATTGCGTGGGCATTATCAGTTCTATGAGTGTGTTCTTCGTGCTCATTACATCTCTTGTCGTTACGCCTGTATTGCTGTCGTTTGGCAAGAACAAGCGACCTATTGAAGGCTTTACGGAAGATAGCGATACACGTTGGACGAGATTTATGGTCATGCTTAGCGACAAGGTGTTGCGCAATCCTAAGAAGATAGGATACTCATTCCTTGCCGTCTGCATACTTCTGTGCATCGGACTATGGAAGATTGAGGCTGCCTTCGACATTGAGCGCACTATGGGACTGAAGGTGGACTATGTAAAAGAGGTGATGGAAGTAGGGCATTCTGAACTGGGTTCGCTCTATTCCTACGACCTGATTGTGGAACTTCCGGAAAACGACATGGCTAAGGAACCTGAGTATTTGAAGCGTCTTGACGAGTTGCAGGCAAAGGTGAATGGCTACGACCTTACCAAGCGCTCTACATCCATTCTCGACATTCTGAAAGACCTTAACCAGACACTGAACAATGGTGATACAGCCTTCTATCGCATTCCTGACACCGAGGAGGAAGTGGCACAGATGTTCCTGCTCTATGAGAATGCCGGAGGTACGGAATCGGAGTACTGGATGGACTACGACTACCGTCGTTTGCGCCTCATGGTGGAGATATCGGAGTTTAATTCGGCGCGTGTAGAGCGTGAGTTGAGTAGGATTCAGAACGATGCAGAGAAACTGTTTCCCGGTGCCAAGATCACCACTGTGGGTAATATTCCGCAGTATGTAACTATGATGCAGTATCTCGTAAGAGGTCAGATGCTGTCATTCGTTATATCCATATTAATAATAGGTGTGATACTTATGATAGCGTTCCAGAGCATCCGTGTAGGACTTATCGGATTGATTCCAAACATGATGCCAGCCATCTTCGTAGGCGGCTATATGGGTTGGGCAGGCATACCGCTCGACATGATGACCGCCACGCTTCTGCCGATGATGCTCGGTATGGCGGTGGATGATACCATTCACTTCATTAACCACTCTAAACTGGAATATGACCGCACGCTGCATTATCAGACAGCTATCCGTCGCACATTCCGCGTGGTGGGCATTGCAATCGTCATCACGTCTGTCATCACGTCGGCAGTATTTGCAAGTTTCTGTTCATCAGCCTGCAATATGTGCCTCAATTTCGGACTTATGGCTATCATCGGCATTCTCTCTGCCCTTGCCGCCGATCTGTTCGTAACACCGATACTTGTAAACAAGTGCAAGGTGTTTGGGAAAGAAAAACAATTAAAAATTAACAATTAACATGCCTTTCGTGCTTCTTTTATAATTCTAAACGCAAAGGAGCTAAGGCGCAAAGATTTTTCTGAACACGGAATACACAAAATACTCGAAACTCCGTTTCTTTCGTGACTTCTGTGTTCGTAAAAAAAAGAAAAAACTCTGCGTCTCTGTGTCTTTGCGTTTGAAAAAGAGAAGAAGGGAGAGCCATACTGAATTAACAATTAAAAATTAACAATTAACATGACTACAGCGAAAATACTATCTAAAATGCTCCCCCTTGGGGGGCTGGGGGGCTTCTTCCTTTTAATTTTCAACTTCCAGTTTTCAATTTGCCAAGCCCAGAAACTTACAGGGCGTGACATAATCCAGAAAGTAAAGGACCGACCTGACGGCAACACCCGCTATGCAGAGATGGAACTGACGCTTTGCAAGAAAAATGGAAATACCCGACAGCGCAAGGTGACTTCGTGGGCAATGGACGAGGGCAAGGATACAAAGAAGATGATGTTCTTCATGTATCCCGGTGATGTGAAGGGAACAGGTTTCCTCACATGGGACTATGACCAGATAGGGAAAGAAGATGCCAAAAGGCTCTATCTTCCGGCAATGAAGAAGACACGACGCATAAGCGGTTCTTCATCCAAGACAGACTATTTCATGGGGACAGATTTCACATACGACGACATGGGTTCGCGCCATGTGGATGAGGACAAGCACAAGCTGCTGCGCGAGGAGATGAAGGACGGACACAAATGCTGGGTTATCGAATCCACACCTGTTGACAAACACGAAATATACAGCCGTAAAGTGTCATGGATTCGTCAGGATTGCCTTATGGCTATCCACGTGGAATACTATGACAAACTTAACAAACTGCATCGTGTTCTTACCATTTCTGATATCAAGAAGGTACAAAACTTCTGGACTATCTGCAAAATGGAGATGAAGAACGTGCAGACGGAGCACAGAACCATCATCGTAGTCAAGAATCCGAAATACGATGTGAAGATTGACAAATCACTCTTCACGGTGGCAAAACTTGAGAAAGGCTTATGAAAACTGTAATACTATCAGCACTACTATGGTACGCAATCTCTCATCCTGCCATTGCGCAGAATGAGGATTCGCTCCAAGTAAGCATTAAGGGATTCGTTGATACCTACCATGCCGTGCGACTACAGAAGCCTAACGACTGGATGTCATCGCGTAGTAGGGCACGTGGCGAGGTTACGATAGAAAAGGGCAATGCAGGTGCTTTCGTCTCTGCCAATCTGGTGCATAATGCCATTCTGAAAGACAAAACAGGACTACAACTGCGTGAGGCGTATGGATATTATTCTGACGAGCATTGGGATCTGCGTGCAGGCCGGCAGATAATCGTATGGGGCGTGGCTGATGGTCTCAGGCTTACCGACATAATATCGCCAATGGACTATACCGAGTTTCTTGCACAGGACTACGACGACATCCGTATTCCCGTCGGTGCACTGCGTATTCAGTTCTCCCGAGAGAAATGGCGACTTGAGGCTGTTGCCGTGCCTGTAAGCTCATTCTTCGAATTACCCACCGATACAGAAAATCCGTGGTCGATGGGACAGTTCACTATCAACGAAGAACCCAAACACCGTCTCTACAATATGGAATACGGCAGTCGCCTGTCATTCTTCCTTAGTGGCATTGATTTCTCATTTTCTGCTCTGCATACATGGAACAAGATGCCTGTATTGTATAATGGCGAGGGTGAATACCGCCGTATGACTATGTTAGGGGCTGATGCGTCTGTCCCCCTTGGGCAATTCGTTATCAGAGGTGAATTGGCTTGGTACATAGACGAGGCTCAGACTACAACGGGAATGGAGGAGCTGACAAGAGCAAACTCTACCAATGCGCTCCTCGGCATCGACTGGTATGCGGGTAACGATTGGTCGGTTGCTGCCCAGTATTCCCATAAATACGTGGCATGGGGAAATCATCGCAACACAGGCCTTGCCACCTTCCGCGTGTCAAAAGACCTGCTGCACAATGCCTTGTCACTCCAGTCATTTGCATACATCGACGTTGCCAACGGCGGCATCTTCAACCGCCTTAGTGCCGACTATGCCCTCAACGACCAGTTGCATGCCACTCTCGGCTACGACTATTTCCATGCCAATCGAGGCATGTTCATGGTATATGACCGTAATTCGGAGGTGTTCATGAAATTGAAATACAGTTTTTAATTAACGTGAGAAGAAAATAATAATGGATAAGAAAGAAAACTACTTCCGCAACTTCTTGCCTATGCGGGAAAAAGGAAGGTGCTGACCTACCTCTCCATGGGCATCGTTGGAATAAGCCAGCTACTGGCTCTAACCCCATTTCTGTATATCTGGGCCATTCTCCGAGATGTGATTGCTGGAGAAAACAGTCGCATTGCCCATTATGGTTGGATGGCTGTGGCATTCGCCGTGGCATCTATCATAGTGTACTTTTGTGGACTTATGTGTTCACACCTTGCGGCTTTCCGCATCGCTGCCAATATGCGAAAGACTCTTATGCGCCATATCATGAGCCTTCCCATCGGCTTTCTGGATACTTTAGGCAGTGGCAAGGTTCGCAAATGGGTGCAGGAATCCACACAGTCAACGGAGACTTATCTGGCTCACCAACTTCCCGATAAGGCGGGTATGTACGCCACCATGCTGGGACTGGCTGTTCTGATGTTCCTCTTTGACTGGCGTATGGGACTGTTGTGCCTCGGCACCGTGGCGCTGTCGCTCATCGTGATGGTGAGTATGATGATAGGTCCTACACTCAAAACAAAGATGGGAGAATACAACAAGGCTCTGGACAGCATTTCGGATATCCTGTTTCTTATGCCCCCTAATTTCATAATCCCACTAGATATCAACGATTTTCTCTTCGTTCGCTACATTTTTCAATTCTGTAGCAAAGTTATACATACATTTTTTCACGTAAAACGTGCAGAATGTGCTTCATTATATAATTTGTCCCATCGGATTGAGTATGATTCTAATAGTTTGAGGGATATTTGTAGTTCAGTAGCGGTTTTGCACCAGTCTCTGATGCGGCATGAACATCCTCAATAATCTCAGATTCTTCTTGGGGACAAGCATGTAGCTCACGCTTGCAGAGAGTAGAATATTGATATCCGATTCTTCTGTGTATGAGTCTATGAGCAAGCATTGATGTGACTTTGCTTCAGGATTGATGTCGTATGCAGGAGAGAGTGTCCAGCCTTTCGGGGTAAGTAGGAAACCGTGATTGCGGAAGTGGTCATCGTTGTTGCCATACATGATGTAGAATGCCACTCTGCGATAAAGCTCACGGAGATTTTACCACCCATGAAGGATGAAATCAACGATGTCAAGATAGCCGTTACTTGTGCTGCTGCCAGCTCCATCGTCAAAAACAAGCAACGACATAGCGGAAGTAAAATGAATGCGACGGCCTTCTGCTGTTCTATGTTGAATTTCGCCTTACACATAGAAATGTGAAATGGAAATTCAAATAGAAATTAGAAAAAAGTTTGCATATATCAAGAAAAATAACTAATTTTGCACTCGAAATTTTTGTTTATGATAGCCTGTGAAGTAATAAAATTGATTTTATTAAGTTCATGATATTATGAATCAAAAAAAGGGTGTCATTTCAAAATGTTCCACCAATGTTCCACCAATTTGGGGCTTGGAAAATGACTGGAAATTACTAATCTGCTGATTTCCAGGGGAGATAACGGGGTGTAGCGCAGTTGGTAGCGCACTACGTTCGGGACGTAGGAGTCGCCAGTTCGAGTCTGGTCACCCCGACAAGTGAGTGAGGAGTGAAAAAGTGAAAAGTGAAGAATTTAAGTTACATTTTAAGTCAAAGGTCTGAAATCGAAAGCGATAGACCTTATGATCAAGACAAACTTAAATTTTTCACTCTTCGTTTTTCACTTATAGAGCTTCAAGCATTCTCTTGATAACTACTTGGGCAGAGATTTCGCGGTTTGCAGCCTCTGGGATGACGAGAGAATTCTTACTCTCGATAACATCGTCGGTAACAATAAGACCGCGACGAACTGGGAGACAATGCAGGAACTTGCCGTTATTGGTCCATGACATATGCTCTGCATCAACAGTCCAATGAGCCATTTCCTTATAGTCTGTCAGTATCTTACCATACTTTTCAGGAAGGGTAACTCCCGGGCAAGACCAGTTCTTTGCGTAGATGAAATCTGCGCCCTCGAATGCCTTCTTCTGATCGTATTCGATAGTTGCACCCCTGGTGAACTTAGGATCAAGCTCGTAGCCTTCTGGGTGAGTGATAACGAGATCAACATCTGGTGCAGCGAGCATCCATTCTGCAAATGAGTTTGGAACAGCCTGTGGAAGACAACGGCAATGAGGTGCCCATGTGAGAACTGCCTTGACGCGCTCCGTAGTCTTGTGTTCCTCTATTGTAATAAGGTCTGCGAAAGCTTGGAGAGGATGTACGGTGGCTGTCTCCATTGCGAAGACTGGCTTGCCTGCATATTTTACGAACTGGTTTACGATTGTCTCGGCATAGTCGTACTCACGATCTGTGAGACCTGCGAAAGAGCGGATACCGATAAGGTCGCAGAAGCTGCCCATTACAGGAATAGCCTCAAGAAGGTGCTCTGATTTGTCTCCGTCCATGATTACGCCACGCTCAGTTTCAAGTTTCCAAGCACCTGCGTTTACATCAAGAACGATGACGTTCATTCCGAGGTTCATAGCTGCCTTCTGGGTAGAGAGGCGTGTGCGGAGAGAGTTGTTGAAGAACACCATGAGAAGAGTCTTGTTCTTTCCAAGGTGCTGATAACCATAACGGTTAGCCTTCACTTCCTGTGCCTCGGCAAGAGCTGCTGTTATATCGCCAAGGTCTTTTGCGTTGAAGAATGTTTTCATTATAAATTACCTTTAAATTATAGTTCTCTTTTCTGTGGCAGCAAGCTGCCATTTTTTACGGAACAAAAATTATTCACGATGACCAGAAAATTTAATTCAGAAAATTTATTTTTGTTTTTGGAAATTTTCTGGGCAATTTGTGGGAATTTTTGTTTCAAACTAAGCACCGTAAGGTGCATTCTATGCAATCTTATTGGGTATTTTCTTTAAGTGCGAGGTAAATCTTCGTTGCATCTACGGCTGCACGTACATCATGCACTCGGAGAATGTCTGCACCTCGGTCGAGGGCGAGGGTGTTGAGAACTGTCGTGCCGTTGAGGGCTTCATCGGCAGAAGAATCAAGTAATTGCCAAATCATGCGCTTTCTTGAGATGCCAACGAGAAGTGGCAGATTGAAAGTGTCCTTGAGCTGCTGTTGTGCAGAGAGCAATGAGTAATTGCCTGCGATGATGTCCTTTCCAAAACCGTAGCCTGGATCAAGAATGATATCCTTGACACCGATTGAGTTGAGAACCTTAATTCTCTTGAGGAATACAGATACGGTATTCTCAAGATCCGCCTGAAGCGACATTAATATATAAGGTACTTGCAATCTGGCAACTTCAAGAAGGATGTCCGAAGGCTTATCTTCGTTTACGTCAACATCCACTTTCGCATCTGCGTTGGAGGTATTGTTGTAATATCCTCTTCCTTCTGAAATGTCGTTTATGATATCTGCTCCAAACTCCTCGACTGCCATACGCGCTACTGATGGCCGGAAGGTGTCGATAGAAACCAAGGCATCTGGATGTTCACGGCGAACGATGACGAGTCCGTTTCGCATACGTAGAAGCTCTTCTTCCTCGCTGACATCAGCAGAACCGGGGCGGGTGGAGAAGGCACCAACATCGATTATCTTGCCACCTTCCTGTATTATCTGATTTGTCCGTTCTGCTATCTCCTGCTCTGTCTGCTTGCGACTTCCTGCATAGAAACTATCAGGAGTCACATTCAGTATTCCCATCACCTGCGGGATTGACAAGTCTAATATTTTATTATGAACTGAAATGTGCATCTATTTTCAAGAAAATTGTCTTTAATGTCTGGCTGCAAGCAGCCATTCTTCTGGAACAAAAATTATTCACGATGACCAGAAAATTTAATCCAGAAAATTCTATTCTTATAAAGCTAGTTGTTCACTATCTTGTTAAGATTATCCTTTGTGAGAAGTAAGAACTCGTCCAATCTATCCACGTACCAGTAACGTTCGCAATAAAAACTTTTATCTCCAAAATTAATCAAAGCTCCGCATTTGCGTTGGCTTATTCTGAGATAGTTGAAAAGCTGTGCTCTATGATCTGTAATAATCTTTGAAACCGATTTGAGTTCCAGAACTACATCGGAATATGTCACGATGTCGGCTACATACTCCTTTTTCAGTCGCTTTCCATTATACCAAGTGTAGAGCGTTTGTTGTGGAACAAATGGAATATTTCTATAGGTCAACTCCATTTCTAATGCTTCTTGATAGATGGCCTCTTCCATTCCTCTATGAAGGGTATTGTAAACCTCCATAGCAGCACCAACGGATTCATACATCTGTATGTATTTGTCGCGTGGCATTTTCTCGTGTTCCATTAATTCATCCATTTCAAGATGATTTTCAGATGCGTCAAAAAATTAATTTTCTGGATTAAATTTTCTGGTCATCGTGAATAATTTTTGTTCAGTCCCACAAGCACCAAAGGTGCGTTTTAATTTTGTGCGTGGGAATTTCAAATGCAAAGGTAGAAAAAATGTTTTACAAACTTGCGTTAATTTCTGATAAATATTTGCAAGAACGTGAAATTTTCAGTAATTTTGTGCACAATATGAAAGATGAAGAGTTCTTCCTGCAAAAATTGCAGCATCACGACATAAAGCCGACAGCCAACCGACTGATGATTCTCCGTGCCATGTGGCGTGGTGATGAGGCTGTGTCGCTCATGCAGTTGGAACGTATCCTACTCACTATCGACAAATCAACAATATCGCGTACTCTCAACCTCTTCCTTCTTAATGGATTGATTCATGCCATTGACGATGGTTCTGGGTCTGTGAAATATGCGGTAGATGGTGATCTTGAAAGAGATGATGACGAGGAGCATACGCATTTTGCGTGTGTGAAATGTGGAAGAACGTTTTGTCTGAAGCAGGTACATGTGCCAGAAGTGCCGTTGCCTTCTGGCTTCCAGCTTCAGAGTGTAAACTATGTTCTGAAAGGGCTGTGCCCGGAATGTGCAGAGAAATAAGAAGACTATGTTCTCATTCGAAATAAAAGACGCAATTGATATCTTCCTTGTAGCTATTATGCTATACTACACCTATCGATTCATGAGAGAATCGAGATCTATCAATGTGTTCATTGGTATCCTGGTGTTCATCCTTGTCTGGCTGTTGGTTAGTAGGGTGGTGGAAATGCGTCTTCTCGGAGCTATTCTTGATAAGTTGGTGGGGGTTGGTTCGCTCGCAATTCTGATACTTTTTCAGGATGAAATCCGAAAGTTCCTTAACAACCTTGGAGGACATAACAGAATACGTACTTTGCTAAAGTTCTTCTCTTCGAATGAACAGAAGAAGGAAGATGTTGATCGTGAGAAAGTTATGGCTGTTGTGATGGCGTGTCAAAGTATGGCCAGAGGCAAGGTCGGAGCATTAATTGTGATAGAACGTCATTCCAGTCTGAAAGAGATAGTTGAGACCGGTGATACCATTGATGCAAATATCAATCAGCGACTTATCGAAAACATCTTTTTCAAGAACTCGCCTCTGCATGATGGTGCGATGATCATAAGTAATCACAGAATCAAGGCCGCGGGATGTATTCTGCCTGTAAGTCATGACCTGAATATTCCTAGGGAATTGGGACTTCGTCATCGTGCAGCTATGGGAATGTCACAGGCAAGTGATGCCCTCTGTATCGTTGTTTCTGAGGAAACGGGCAGGATAAGCGCCGCTATCAATGGGCAGTTCCGTTTGAGGCTCTCTGCAGAGAACCTTGAAAGTCTGCTGAATGAAGAACTGAGCAAGTAATTGTCGGTTGATGTGCCTTCGTTCATCCTTCGCTATGCCTTCGCTCTGGCTTCGTTTCAGAACGTAGAATGGGATTGGAGCTGGAACGGACTTATAACGGACCTGGAACGGAGGTAGAACGGACTTACTTCCTACGAGAGAGGAAACCAAAAGGTAAGCCTTGTGAGAAATATCAGAAATGATATTTAAATATACTTTTTTAATTGTTAATTAAAGCAAAATATTGTGTGGTTTTGTATTTCTTAAACACAATTTCCTATTAATTAAACAATCTGTGATTTTGCTATGTATATTAAACAAAATTAAAGGTTGTATAGGCTTTTTGTGTTAAAAAATGTAAATTTCTTGGTTTTTATTTCTGATTTCTTTGCGTGCGTGGTATAATAATATTACATTTGTGCAGACTTTTGAATATGAAAACGCTGATCCAGTCTTAAACTTATTCCAAATGTCTGAAAGGTAAATCAAGTGTTTGTAAGATGAAGACACTTAATAACTAAAAAACGGTGAGTGAATGACTTTGAAAATCACAAATATAAGAAAGCGTTATGTCGCACCCTACGCAGAAATGGTAGTGTGCGATGATGAGTGTATGATAAACACTGTTTCGGGTTTCGGAGAAGATCCAGGAGGAGGTGGTGATAATCCGGTATTCTCGAAAGGTGTTGGGGGCATCTGGGAAGAAGGCGATTATGCTGGGGGATCGGATGGAGTTACTAACATATTCGACAATTAACCATGAGGAAGACGTTATCTTACATATTGCTTTGGATGCTTGGTAGTCTCAACGCTTCTGCGGTGGGTTATACATACAACGTCAACAAGGGAATATCCTTCTCTTGGCAGTATGATGATGCGATAGGGGTATATACCACCAAGGGCACCCGAATAAAGCATTGGGCATTGTCGGTATCAAATGATGGAAAGGCGGCATCGTTTAGCTCATACGGCTGGTCGCTTGTCGAGAACCGCAAATACTATCTCTACTATCCGTATAATGATTCGTATTTCCTAAACGATACTCCGATAACCAACTTGCCTATCACATTTGAGGGACAGGTGCAGAGCGAGAACAAAAGTCTGTTACACTTAGCGGCTTACGACTATATGATAGGAGAGGGTAACACTGAGGAAACTACCGCAGACTTCAAGCTGAATCATCTGTGTTCGGTCATAAGAATAGAATATGTGTCACCCAAATCCGCAGTATATACAAATGTCGCCTTAAAGACAACGGATAATTTGTTCTGTCGGACAGCAGACATGAATCTTGAGACGCAGAGCATTAATCCGATTGGAAAAGAAAGATATGCGAGTTTGCAGCTTGATAATATTGAAGTTGATGAAGGAGATACACTTGTTGCCTATATGGTAGTTGCTCCTGTGGATCTTTCAGGATGGGATGTAAAACTTGCAATCACTTCTGATGATGGAGAGGAGATAAATTTTGATGTACTGGCAAACGAACTGAGAGCGGGAAAGCTTTATCTGCTTAATACCACGGGAATTGAAGAGAAGGCATTATCAACAAAACATCGTGCGAGTAGTCTGGCGGAACCGAGCGTAAGCACCTCTGACATACCGATAGATACAGATTCGGAAATTATTGTCACGGGTATTCAACAGACGAAGTCCAGTCAGGTACAGGATGATGGAGTAGTCTATACAATATCAGGAATAAGGACAAAGCAGTCTTCTGCTAAAGGTATTATAATAAGGAATAGAAAGAAATGCCTCTCCCAAGGAGGCCGAAAATAAATATTATGAGATATAAATCATACATAGGATTATTAGCAATTGCAGCTTTGATGGCATCTTGTTCGCAGGATGTTATAGAGGGAGATGCAGTTTATGAGGGTGAGGTATATGCCACACTTCCTGAACTGTTGGACGGTAGTGTTACTCGTTCAGCCCTTGTTTATAACTATAGTGAGAAGAAAATGCACTTTGCCTGGGATAGTGGTGACAAGATAGGTGTGTTTGCTATCAATAATGATGCAGCCAGACGCCAGCAGATTCAGTATGACCTCAAGAAAGGAGCTGGTACGATGGCAGGAAGTTTTGATTCCTACGACACCGATGTACAGGCTGATATAAAAAAGAACCAGTCATATCTTGCCTTTCGACCATATAGTAAGGTGGGTAACTATGCCAAGCTTGACGTGAAATATGACGAGCAGACGGCTAAGGCATTTCCTAAGATGAAGTATTTCCCATTTCCAGGAAATGTAAATCCAGATGCTAATGCAGATAAATACAATGCTTCAGAAGCGGCTGCTTCGGCACACCTTACTGATGCAGACTATATGGTTGCTCCTCCTGTAGTAGCTTCAGTAGATCATCATTGCGCTTTCGAATTCAAGCGAATAGGAGCTGTGGTGAGATTCTATCTGAAGAGCCCAAGGGCAATGATATATGATGGAATACAGTTGGTTGCCAAGGGTAAACAGTTCGTTCTGAGCGGAGTGCTCGATGCTCAGAAAAGGGAGATTAGCCCTGTGACAACGAGTACTGCGATGTTTCTAAAGTTCTCTCCTACATTGGATTTGAGAACAGATGTGTCAAGTGCTGCGGCAGACTATTATTATAATAATGCAGGCTATATTGTGTCATATATGATGATTGCTCCTATTGACCTTAGTGATGCTGATGATATATCAATCTATCTCAAGGGACATGACGGTAGCGGCACCTATTATTTTAAGTCACAAGGAGAATTGGAAAAGCCTAACCTGACTGCGAATATGTTCTATCAGTGGACGTCTGGTGATAACAATGGAGATCCTGCCATCGTCTTTGATCATATATCAGTTCAGGATTGGGAAAGAGATGTGATATATAGTAATGGTGAGGGTGGTACAGGAACAGGTACGTGGTAATTGTAAATTACGAATGACTTGTTTGTGTTTGACAATGTACAATTAATGATTAACGACAATGATTAAAACAAATATGTGCATATCAAAAAACATCCTTCCCTTTGGGAAGGCTTGGTTAGGCTTTTTGCTTTTGCCGTTTATGGTGGCTTGTTCGGGAGATGATCTTGAACAATATGCTCAGCGTGCTGATAATGCCAATGAGATAGGCTTTTTGCCAAAGACCGAGAATGTAACTCGTGCAACTTACAGTCTGGATAATCCACATCCTGCGACTATGGGTGTGTTTGGCTATTTTGACTTAGATGAGAACACCATTACAAAAGGTAATTATACAATCTTCAAGAACAAGCAGGTGAATTACCAAGAACAAGGTGATTGGTCATGGACGTATAGCCCAGTTAGGTATTGGCCGGAATTCAGTTCAGCCAATGACTTTGATTTCTTTGGTTATATGCCTTATGTTTCGGGTGCAACTCTTACATATTATGATAAGGGTTATACCTTGAGCTTTAATGCCGCATTGAGTGTAGAAAATATAAAGGAAGGGACGAATTTGCCTTTGATTTGTAATCAGCCTCATCATAAGGATGCTCCGGGAGAAATTGTGAACTTTGATATGGATCAGACCACAACGGGTTTCCAGTTGAAGTTCAAGTTGGGAACCAGGATGAGTAATGTTCGTGATTTCGAGATAACAAGGGTACAAGTAATAGGACAGATTCCATCTAAAGGAAAAGTCTCACGTACTTATATCTGTGATGATGATGGTAATTGGGTATTGGATCCACAATTGTTGGAGAAAAAACATGACATAAAATGGAGTGATGTAACGACTCAGAATATGGCGTTGCAAATTGCAAATGAAGGGGGAAGCCTGACTTTGTCAGACGACGAATTCCACGAATGGGGAAAGCCATTCTTTGCAATTCCAGTAGAAAGTTTCTCTCCTTCGATAACGGTGACGTATAATGTCAGGGTTGCAGATTCTGAGAAAAAAACTATTACGCGTGAGGGCGTAACGAAAAGTATAGTCTTCAACAAGGACAACTTTGCCAATTTAAAGAAGCAAGGGCTTATGCCAGGAAAGATAAACTCTCTTGAAATAGCTATAGTGCCAGATCATCTATATATCCTTGCGGATGATGATCAGTACATAGGTTATCTTGTAATGGAATAGAAAAAGTGAAGCCTCTCCCCCCGCCCTCTCCCGTAGAGAGGGAGCTGGAAGGCAGAAGGTAATTATATATTTGAACTCAAAAAAAAGAAGATATGAAGCGTTTGATAACTTTCAATTTTCAATTTTCATTTTTCAGTATCCTGACGTTCCTCTTTGTGTTTACTGCACAAGGTGTATTGGCGCAAAGTGGTGAATGGAAAGATAATGCAGCGAGTGGATATGCTTCGGGCGATGGTTCGAAGGATAATCCGTATGTCATAAAGACTGCGAATCAGCTTGCATTTATGGCAAAAGAGGTTGCAAGTACGGATAATACTTCTAAAGGGAAGTATTATGTCTTGGATGCTGACATTGATCTTGGCGCACATTATTGGAATCCTATAGGTGTTGATAGCCCGGGCAATCGACGTTTCTATGGCAAATTCGATGGTAAGGGGCATACCGTAAAAAATCTGAAAGTACAATGGATTATTAGTGGCTGGACTACGGCTGGACTATTTGGCAGAGTGCAAGGTGCGAGCAACGATTGGGCACGTATTAGCAATCTGGTTATTGATGGTGCGAACATTGCAAAAAAAACGGATGGTACAAATCTAACAGGCAATGGCTGTAGTATCGGCATATTAGCTGGAGAAGTACGACAGTATTCCGAAATAAGCAATATCATCGTTAAAAATTCAGCAAATTCTGACGGTGGTTCGTCATTCGAAGTTAAAAATAGTGCCGCTGTTCGTATTGGTGGTGTTATAGGTAATACAGAAAAGGACAACGATAATAATCCTGGAGTTTATAGGATATTCAATTTGGCAGCAGAGAATGTCAAGATAGAGTATCCTAATATGAAATATAATAGCAGTAGTACAGATTCTTATGTCGGTGGCATTATTGGTCGTTTCCGTCAAAAGAAAGCTGATGATTCGAATAACATCTTTGCAGAGAATCTCTTTTCTGATGTCACGATAAACTATGTTAGTAATGCTAAAATCACGTGTGGAAGCGTTTTGGCTAATAAGGACGGAGTGGCAGAGGCGAACCATTGGTATTATACAAAGCCTGTGCCCGGAGTTACGAATTATGGAGAGAATAAAGGAATAAGTTTTGCTTCTTCATTCAATAATCTGACAAATTCATTTGTATCAAAAATGAACGAGCCAGATATGCCATATTGGATATATACTCAAGCATCAGGCTTTAAATTCTTAAAGGGAACGCTATCAAATGTTCATGAGAGCACTCATCTTCTAAATGCGCATGAATTTACTTTTACTACCACGGGTAGCTATACTTATGAGTGGTATGTGGAGGGAGTAAAACAGTCTAGTACTACCAACAAGGCTGTTTTACCAACAAAGTCCGTTGAGCAGACGGGAAAAGTTGTGCTCAAAAGTGGAACAGAAAAAATCATGGAGGCAAATTTTGTGATTCCTGCCGAAATTTATGGTGTGGAAGATCATCTTTATGCCAATAGTTATGCAGGTGGTAATGGCACACAGGAGTCTCCTTATATTATCAGTAATGATATTCAGCTTGCAAAACTTGCCCTTGATATCAATAAAGGGGAGAATAGGGATAAGTATTATTCAATAAATGCAGATATAGACCTTTCACGAGCAATCTGGACTCCGATAGGTAGTACTAAGTATGATGCAAGCAAGACATTCAATGGTTCACTGGATGGCAATGGTCATACTATCAGTAATATGGTTTGTGACTGGTATAGCACCGATGGCAATGAAAACATCTTTGGTCTTTTCTCTTCTATAGAAGGAAGTAGTTCAAGATGGTGTGATGTCAGGAATATTATTTTTGACAATGCTCGTGTCATGTGTGATAAGTACTCAAATGATGCCAGTGCGAAGCTTGCAGGTAGTAGAGTTGTTGGTGTTATGGCTGGTGTTGCGCGTAGATATTCTAATGTGCAGAACATCATTATCCGCAACTCTGATATTATGGGTGCTTCTGCATCTTTCGGCCAGAATGGCAAATGGCTGGTTGTCGGAGGTGCGATAGGAAAACTATCGGAAAATAATAATGCTTGTTATAAGCTTGATAATATATCTGCGGACGTTAAAATCGATTTTAGTCGTTTGAGTGTTAACAAACAGACACAGATATATGTTGGAGGATTTATTGCAGAGTGCCAGAATAACATCAAGGATTGTATAAACAATATTTATGTTTATGGTAAAAACAATATGCCTTTTACTTGTGAGAATGTTGGTTCTGTATTTGGTAACAAGTATGGTAATATAGTTCAGACATCGCTGTATTATGTAAACAAGAGTGTTCTGAATCAGGGTACTCAGAAAGCTCTTGATCAGTTTGCTGTGTCATTCTGCGATGCTTGTAACTATAATAGTACAACAAATAACATGTTGAACTATCCATCATGGAATTTCAATAATGCTGATGGCATATTCTTCTTTGGTTCGTTTAATACAAATCTGACGATTGACCATAGGAATATGGTTGTTGTTACTGCCGCCACACCTGGACTGAATGGCAATGAGAAATATAATTGGTATATCTCTACAGACAATAAGGAGTGGGAGAAATCAAATCAGAGCACAACAAAGATATTAAATCTGCCTTATGAGGGTAATGTGAGATATGTATATGCTGAGGTTGCGGATGCAAGTTCACGTTCCAATTCGGTGGAAATTTCTACGATCATCAATGCTGAGGCATTTATGACAAAGACAAGCAACACTTATGGTGTTGAGTTAACAAATACTCTTTGGGGCAATGACAACCAATATCTTACAATAAGCTATCAATGGATGGCAGATGGAGTAGTAAAGACTACAGATAAGACATATACACCTTCTGCAGAAGATGCGGATAAGAAGATAACATGTCATGTTGTCTTGAGTAGTGGTGACTATACCATTCTTGATAAGACTGTCTATATGAATATGGTTGTATTCCTGAAGCCTGATGGCGGAAATGATAGTAATGACGGCATGACACCTGATACTCCTGTAAAGACATGGCAGCAGGCTTATAGTCTGCTTAATGATGGAGCCTCATGGGATGAGAATAAAATCGTATTGATGGGCACAAGTACTCGTGACGACACATACACTACCAATAACGGTTACAAGGGTTTTGCCATTATGAGTAATCTGACAGGAGACAATTTGTCGGATTTGTATGATAAATGGAAAGATAACGTGAATAAATCGCATCTTGCGAAGCATGCAACCATTACTGGTAAGCATAACAATAAGGATTATGGTGGTACCATAGATTTGAAGAGTAATAGTGGTGGTCTTGGTTTGTTCGGCGACACACGTTTCGAGAACATTACATTCAATCATGTAGATGGCTCATACGATATTCTCTACTGTCAGTATCACAATCTTGAAATGGGTGAAGGAATCCAGATGACGGGATATACAAACAATTCTCCTGGCTATGGTACCATTGATGGTGCAAGGACTGCTTCGTTCCAGATATTTGGTGGTCTTAATAATGACAGAAGATTCCGTAAGGATGAGAATTCCGTTGTCGATATGAAGCAGATGGAAGAAGCGATGCCTCACGGAAAGGAAGGCTTTAGTATTACTCTGAAGTCTGGACATTATTCTTGTATCTGTGTGGGTGGACGTCAGTCAACTGCTGACAAGAGATTGAATGGTATAATGGGAACTCCTAATATGCCAATCAAGTGTACTGTGACGATTGATATAAATAGAAAGTATAACGATGAACATAACCAGCCAAAAGCAGACTATGATTGTGGTATTGTTATGGCAGGTAATCATGAGGGTACAATGTATGCTGATGTGGACATTGTTATTAAAAGTGGATATATAGCACGTGTAGTCAATGGAACTCTTGGTAATATTAGAGACTATCATTTTGACTATGACGGCAATACATATAATGTACCTAACAACTCTTATATGGGTAGGGCGAATATAGTGCTTGACCCAAGGGATGGTACTGGTAATATCGATAATAGTAAGGTTGTGGTTACAGAGTTGTATGGTGGTAGTACAGGACGTGGCTTCCAGGCTAACACTGTTGTGGATAATCCGTTCTATGGATACAGTACTGTGACAATAAATGGTGGTACGTTCACTATCCTTCCAGAGAATAACACACAAAAGAATAAGATATTCAGCGGAATATATGGTGCTGGTGCTGGTGGTATAAATGGTGTAGGCAATGATGATCATCATACAGTAGATGAGCGAATACCTTATTGGAGTGCTGATGGTAAGGTTGTGCTTTATGGCAAATATGATGCAGCGAAGAATAGACTGGTGTCATACAAGTGCTACAATAAGAAGGATGGTTCATTCACAATGGTAGATCCTACAAAGACAAATACACTGGTAACCATTTATGGAGGTATCTTCGGTTCTGCAACACAAAAGATAGACGGAGTCTATGCTGGTGGCAGTGGTTATATGAGCCCTGGCTTGTGGACCAATGGTAGTGCTATTCCAAGTAAGACTGGTGGTAATGTTTACGGCAGAACTGATGAAACAGTATCTTCACTTATAATCAATGGTGGTGTGTTCTATTGTGAGCATGGTGTGTTTGCTGGTGGACGAGGCACAGACTATTACTATTCTACCAATAAATATGGTGGAGAGAAATATGAGGACTATCAGGAACTTGGTAAGACATACGGTAATGTGAAATTGACCATCAATGGCGGAACATTCAACTGTGATGTTTTCGGTGGTGGTTATGGCGTTGCCGATGCAAAACACAAGGGCGATGGTACATATTCTACCCTTGAAAATATGGCTCGCGTCTATGGTACCACTACTGTTACGATTGGTGGCAATACCAGAATCAATGGTTCTGTGTATGGTGGTGGTGATATGGCTGCTGTGGACAACGGCACTTCTGATGCTACAAATCTTACCATCACAGGTAATGTTGTTGTTACGGGTAATGTATTTGCTTCAGGTAATGGACGTACAAAAACGTATACTCAACATCCGGAGCTCGTAGGTTTTGTTAAGGGAAATGCAAATCTTTCTATTTTCGGTTCTCCAAGAATTTACGGAGATATCTATGGTGGTGGCGCATACGGTTCAAATGAAGGTAATACTAATGTTATAGCTGCTGGTGGCTACTTCTATAATAATGTCTATGGAGGTGGTCAGGGTGATCTTGCAACCAATACAAGAGCAACTATTGCTGGTAATGCAACTGTGACAATGAGTGGTGCTAAGGCTGCGCTTGACTCAAGAGAGACTAATCAGTTTACCGGAGGCATGCATACTGTATATGGTGGTGGCTATATGGTTGCGAGCGTAACGGGTACTGCTGCCGTGAATGTTACCAGAGGTTGGGCTACTTCTGACATTATGGATAGTCAGATGTGGAAGAAAGCGTATAATCCGAATAGTGACGGAATTGTAAATCCAGATCGTAACTTCAGCGTATATGGTGGTGGCTATGGTTTGGATACTTCTGTGGGAAGTACAGATGTTAATATCAATATTGATATTGATGAAGAGAATGTAATCCTCGCTTCCGTTGGTGGTTCATACGCAGGTGAAGTTAAAAATAATGCCTCTACTACGATAAAGGGAACACCTATACTTAGAAACGTATATGGTGGTGGCTATGGTACTGTGAATGATCAGAAGAATGCTGCTATCGTTTATGGTAATACAATTGTCAGCCTTGAGGGTGGTAAGATGTATTGCAATGTGTTTGGTGGTGGTAAGGGTATAGAATCCAAGACTGCCGCATATGAGGATATTGCCCGAGTACGTGGAAATACAAGCGTTACTGTGACAGGTACTGCTGAGGTTTATGGAAATGTATATGGTGGCGGTGATGTTGCCAATGTTGGTAACGGAACAGCTGCTTCTGGTGAGCCGATAAGTACATCTATAAGTAATGGCAATATCGTACCTTATACACATAGCAATTCTCGTACTTTCGTGAATGTTACCGGTGGTAATATCTACGGTATGGTATTTGGTGGAGGTCTTGGTAGAATAAAGGCTGATGTCAAGGACTATACCCTGATAGGTCGCGTTACTGGTAATACCCTTGTTCATGTTGCCAACAGCAAGGATGCTGATGACAATACCGTTGAACCTTATATCTGGAACAGAATATATGGTGCAGGTTCTTATGGTATAGTAGATGGAAACTCAAAGGTACATATCGAAGGTGGTAATCTTGGATACAACATCTTCGGTGGTGGCTTTGGTGATATAAACGGTGGAATTACTTCTGCCGATGTATTGGGCAATACGTATGTCACCATTGATGGTGGTTCATGGATATGGTATGCAATGGCTGATGTTGATGGTAACATCACAACTTGGAAGAAAGCAAATGCCCCGTTGAGAGAGCCTTATGAGGTAGTGAGAAAAAAGCCAGAGGCTAAGCGTATGGAGATGTTAGGGAGAAATGTCGATGCTAATTTCTTTGAAAACAAGGATGGAGGGTATGGATTTGTCATTAACCATAATATATATGGTGGTGGTAATGCTGCTTGTAATGTAAGTGGAACAGCTAAGGTTGTAATAAACCACTCTCCACTGACAGAAGTGAAGTATGAAGGCAAGACATACAACCTTCTTGATCCTAATACTGCTGCTGGCTGTTGCTGGTACACATCAATGGATAATATAAGAAATCCTCAGTTCTCTGTCTTTGGTGCCGGTTATGGAGTGAACACAAAAGTGCAGAGTACGGAGGTGTATGCTCAGCCAGGTGCAAAACTTGATGCAAATGGTGACGTTGTGGGTGGTAACAAGTATGTAAACCAGCCGGAAGACGAAATGACGTTTAAGGCATTTGAGCAGACTATCTATGATAACTATCAGGCAGTTGATGATAATACAAGGAGAAAACTGTATGGTATGGGTGAGAATACCAATGACCCTCGTACATACCTTCGTTATCGTGCAAGTGAGTTGGCTTGGTCAGTAGGTGCTCCTGCCTTTACCTTTATGGATATTCATGGTGGTGGCTTCAGTGGTTATGTGACTGGTAATACAAAGGTTGTGACTGACTGTCAGCTTACATGTCGAAGCGTATTCGGTGGTGGTATCGGTTCAAAGCCAGAGGGTACTCCTTCTGGTAATGAGACATACGGTCAGGTTGGCGGTAATACTGACGTACAGATATATGGCGGTATTATCTCAATGAACGTCTTCGGCGGTGGTGCAGGTATTGAGCCATACGCAGTTGGTAGCACGTATAAGTCATTTCCTGATATGGCACGTGTCAAGGGTAAGACCAATGTTGATGTATATGGAGATTGGTACAAAATTGCAAATAGGGATTTAGAGCGCACTCTTATCTTTGGAAGTGTATATGGTGGTGGTGATGTAGCCAATGTTGGTACAACTGCTAATAACACAAAGCAAAAGCTTACAGGTGGAGAATCATTTACTACTAAGGTAAATATCAAGGGCGCAAGCATTATGTCTGCGGTATTTGCTGGAGGTAATGGTCGTAATAAATCATCACATTATGACTATACTAAGCTTGGTGCGGTATATGGAAATGCAGGTTTGTTTGTGAATAAGGCAGACAAGGTATATCCTTATACTTCTAATGCAGCTCCTTCTTCTGATGTTATTCCATATCTCTGGAGTCGTGCATACGGTGGTGGAAATAAGGGTATAATCTATGGTAATACTCTTGTTAAGATTGATAATGGCTATCTCTCAGATGATATCTTTGCAGGTGGCTTGGGTGATGCACAGGCAAAGACAGCTAATAGCACATCTGCTGATGTTAAAGGTAACACCAATCTTATTGTGAATGGTGGTGAGGCTAAACTTACATCACTCTGGAATCCAGTGACTCGTGCTTGGGAGGCTGCAACAACACATTCAAACCATTTGTATTCTCCTCAGTATGACCCTAAGAGGCGTAAGTTCAAAGTTAACCATAATATGTATGGTGGTGGTAATCTTGCTTGCGTTGTAGAAGGAAACTCATATATAACCATGACAAAGGGTGTGCTCAATAATCAGGAGACTGTATCTGCAACAGCAAACCCAGAAGGTGGTTTCTTTGCCACAAATGAGTGGAAAGAGGTTTATTACAAGACAGGTTCTCCATATTTCTGCGTATTTGGTGGCGGCTATGGTAAGCAGGCTGTTATCAATGGTAATACTAATATGGATGTAGCTCTGGAAGATAAAAATAATAATGTTCATATCGAAAACATTGCAGACCGTGTAGAGGGTAAGGAGTATCTGCACTTCATTCCTGGCCAGTCTGTTATGGATATCGTCGGCGGTGGCTACGAAGGTAGGGTTATTGGTCAGACCAATGTTAATATTGGTGGTGGTACATTTGCCCGTCGTGTCTTTGGCGGTGGCCAATATAACTCTGTTTATACATCTAATGTCAATATTACATCTATTGACTGTGAGGATGTATTCGGTGGCGGTATGATGGGTGATATTGAGAAGACTGTTAATGTCAATATTGGCACAGAGGGTGCTGCTGCCAATGAGAATATCCATATCCATGGTAATGTATATGGTGGTAATGATGTGGCTGGATATGTAAACCTCAAGGATAAACAACAAGGTACTGAAGTCGTGTTCCAAGACAATGGTGGTGAAGGTATAAAGGTAAAGATCCGTGGCGGTCATATCTATGGCAATGTATATGGAGCCGGCAATGGTGACTATCTCTATGCACTTGACAAGGCTGGTAATACTTCTCCAACGGTTAAAGAGTATTATGTGTCTGGAAATAACAATACATATGACCTCGTATTTACGGTTCCAATGCGTAGTACAATCGCAACTAGTGCATCTTCAGCAACTGATGCCCAGAAGATTGTGAACCTTAACTCATGGCGCCCGCTTACCAACAAGGTGACTGTGGATATTGCTGGTAAGAATGCAAGTTCAAAGCCTGACATCCGAGGAAATGTATATGGTGGCGGTAACTCTGCTACGGTTGTAGAGACTGATGCGAATAGTCATGTAACCATTAATGTTGGTAGTTACATTGAGCTTGGTGGCCTTTTCCTTGGTTGTGATGGTGAGCAGTTGTTCACTCAGACAAATACGAAGAATTATATTAGGGCTATCAATGATATTGACGGCATTGATGTTAATGCATCTATTGACTGGGATAATGCTAATAACAAAAACATCAAGAAGATTTACCTTCCAGGTGAAGGTGATGTTGCGACTCGTAAAAAGGCATATCCTCATATCCTTGACCTCTATTTCCAGCCTGTGGCAATGTCTCTCCGTCCTCAAATCAAATGGTGTGTTGATAATAACGGAGTTGAACGTCCTGCAAATCTGACAAATACCACTATCGGCTCATTCGTTTGTGGAGGCAATAGAGGTAATATGGATGTGACTCCAGATAATGATGGTAATGCAGTGAAGGTTGAGTTCCCTACGGGACTTACTATTACCGACAAGATTGTTGGTGGATGTTATAATGCCAACTACGAGAAGAACACTACCGTTACGGTTAATCACGTTGGTGGCTATCTGCTTGGAGAGAGTCGTTCAACTTCTCCAATGATTGATCTAACAGTGAAGTGTAAGTTCGCTCCAAGTATTGTTGAGAAGTCAGGTAAGAGATACTATGAGGGTGGTAATGTCTATGGTGGTTGTTACAAGTCTGGTGTTATCGTTGGTGACGTTAGGATTGACTATCGTAGTAACTCTCTTAATGGTCTTGATGAGGCTCTCCTCACGGTATCTAACGAGAATGACATCGCAGCCTGCAATGTCTATGGTGCCGGCTATGGTGAAAACAGTTATGTTTATGGTGATATAGATGTTCTTTATTCAGATCGGACAGCAAGTTCTGTATCTAATGGCAACTATATAGGTACTACTGCTAATAACGTGTTTGGCGGTGGTCAGAAGGGTAACGTTATCGGTAATACTGATATCCGAATACTTAATGGTAAGATTCATGGTTCAGTTACTGGTGGTTCTTACTCTGGTAATCTCTGGGGCTCTGCTCAGGTGCTTGTAGGTTATCCTAAGTACTATCTATGTACGAAGAGTGGTAAGTACGATATTCTTCGTGCGGATGCTTCAAGCAACCTTACTACCTTTAAGAATTTGGATGCAAATGGTGTTGAGACTCCTACAATCAAGCAGTCGCTCTATATAATGGTTGGTGATATCGTATCAGAGCAGGTATATGATGCTATTAAGGCAAAGGATGAATCAAAAGTAGTTGGTGCATTCTCTGAGAAGGTAACGAAAAAGCCTTCTGATTATGGCCTTAGTTGGAATGATATCGACATCCAGATTGGTGTTGCTGTATATGGCGGTGGTTATTCAACCGCAGCTAGTGGTACTTCATTGACCAATACAACTGTATTGAAATATACGGAGAAATACAACAATGTTGATTTGAACTATAGTGGATCAAAGGATGGAAGCAGTAACTATGCAAATGGAATAGACATCAATGCGACAACTGTAAAGAATTATGGTGGTAATACTACTATGCTGATTGCCGATGATCCTGCATACGAGAAAGAGCATATTACAATATCTCCGCAGACAATGAAGGTTGCAACTGGACTTGCAAATAATGCGGACTTGTTCCAGAAGTATTATATGGGTACAGATAAAAACTATCATTTTATCTCTGTAGAAAAAACATATTTCAAGAATGGTCCTTGGCCTGCAGATATAAGTAGTACTGATCACAACTTCTATGAGGCTGATACTGAAGGCGGCATCTTCGGTGATGGTCACTTGTCATACACAGAAGGTTTCCGTAACTGTGAGCTTTCAGGCTATGGATATGCTAATCATAGCGTGAGCGCAGGTAAGATTCTCAATACTTTCCAGCGTATGGATATGCTTCGTCTTACGGATAACTGCATAAAGCTGCTTGGTGCACGTGACTATGCGACAAGTTCAACGGATGTTACTCCTTATTCAATTTCACGTGTGGCTGAGATTCAGATGGTTAGCTCACTTGATGCTGATCAGCCTTTGACAGTAAGAAAGGATAAGATTAATGGTGAGGATGACCCAACAGACCCATTCCTTTTCGGCTATAAGAAGCGTAACTATCTTGGTCTTTCAAATAATATCCGTTATGTGGGTGCTATCAAGACTAATGATGATTTCGCAACTGCAAAGTGGCATGGCAAGGATGGAAAACTTGGTACGGGTAATTACTCTGGTAAGTCTTATAAGGATGTAAAGATTGACTATCTCAAATATCATACGTATGGAAAAGGTATCACTGATGATTCTGGATGGCCTGAAGATAATAAGAATGAGATCACATATCAGAAGCGTAATGAGGGAACTGCACGTAACCTCGTAGGTATCGCATCGGGTTACTCATTGAAGATTCAGAACGTAAGGGAAAGATACAACAAAAACACCAAGAAGATGGATGAGTGGGCTTTCTATGGTCCTATCGCTGGTGTTGCAGAGGTTCGTCTTGTAAATGTTAATGCAGATGAGGCTGGTGGATATATATATGCAGACGACCTGCATGATGCCGGTAAAAACTATAAGAGTTCTCTTTTGCCGACTGGTAACTTCGTATTCCCATATCTTGAGAACCCTGATATGTTCGTGGTTGACGACTGTTTCCCTAATGGTTGGGAGCAGAATAAGCAAACTGGCAAAACCAACAGTTCTCACTACTGGTATCTTACAGGTTATCACTATTATCTGAATGCAAATATCTCTGCATACACATATAATAGTGCAAGTAAGGCTAAGGAGTTTGAGTCTAATGAAGAAATAGAACTTGAGAACGTAGAAGTTCTAAAGGGACTTGTTCCTGGCCAGCAACTTACTGTGGAAAGTTGGAGTCTGCGAAGCAATCATCCAAGTACGTTCACAAGTGATCTTGAGAAACGTAACTATGATAATAATGCTAAGGATCACTCTGGATACAATCTTAAGGATAAGTATAAACTTTATGTAGGTATATCTAGTAAAAAGGAGTATTCTGAGAGCGAGGTTCATAGTGAACTGTCGATGAAATATGATGCATCTATTCAAAAGGGAACTATACTCCCAGGTACAATTGCTTCTGATATTTCGCGACTTTCATTCAAGCTCGTAGATAATGCAGATAATACTTCTTCTCGGTATTACAAAGATCATTTGGAGATGCCGACAAAGGCAACTCTTGAGCTTCGCGCACCGGCGTTGAGATGGTCTTCTGATCAGAATAAATATGTTGCAGACGTAGCAAAGATGGCAGTATCTGTATTCTACACCAAGAATGGTGATAACTATACTGCAACTGCAACAAATGTGGCTCTTACTTCTGGTAAAGAATACTATTTCAGAAATGGTGATACAGGAGATTATGAGATGTTCTATAATGGTAGTAATTTCATATATAAAGTATATACCAAGAAAAATGATCAGTATTCAAATCCTCTGACAATAAGTCAGATTCAACCAACCCAAAGTGCTGTTTACTTCATAGATGTACCTCGTAGTTATACATATACCATCTATCTGAATATACAATATATTCAGGGACCTTCTCCTGAGGGCAACATTACAATTGCGAACTGTGCACTTCCTGGTGAGTTTATTAAGGTGGATGCAGGTTCTATTATAGTTGATGCTGACCAGTCTATGAGACCACAGAGTTTCTACTGGCGTATTGGCAAACTAAATGCGGAAGGTACGAACTTCGTTAACGATGCTGTATGGAATGGAGATAATCCTGGCGTTTCAACTGCTGACTACCAAGCATGGCGAGTAGGAGATGAAAACAAAACGGGTATTTTCGCTCAGTGTGAAATTGGCGAAGATGGAGATGAAAGTGTGCTCTACATTCCTGCATACTATTATATGAATGGTTATGGAATACAGTATGGCTTCAAGTCAAGGAATGATGAATTCTTCCCTATAGAGATACGCAGGCTTGGTAATGTACCGGAGGGCAAGATTCTTGACCGTCTTGAGGTTCATAACTTCCACTTGATGGATTCTCACGAGAAAGGTATTGATCTGCGTTTGGCTGAGGCTGTTGAGCGTGCAAAGAATGAGCCTGATGCTCAGCCACGTATCTATATTGGTGATGAGGCTGATATAAAGGCATTCTCTGAGTTTGTTCGCACTAACTCATCTCATGGTGCTAATGCTCAGTTTATACTGCTCAATAATCTGACAATTCCTAAGGGCTATGTTGTTCCTGATGAATTTGCAGGCACGTTGCATGGTGATGGCTATGTGATTACTGGAGGTCAGTTGTTCAAGAAAAACAGTGGACACATCTATAACCTTGGTGTTGTAGGCGGCAAGATTGCCGATAATAACACCGGTAAGTATCACTGCTGTTTCGAGAGCAATGGTCTGAAGGTATATGACATAGACGGAAAAGCCGTGGTAGGCTATACTGCTGATGACTTCAAGTATGGTAAGGTGGCATACAACCTTAACCAATATTATTTGAAGAAGGCTGGCAAACTTACTGGTAATAACAACACATATACTTATGTGGAGGATTACTATCGTAATGGTGACTTCCAGTATGCACGTATTGATGATGAGACACTTGGCGTCACATCTGGTGTCACATATCTGCGTAAGGGTAATGATGTGGCTGGCAATGAGTCTGTTCCTTATTACTATATTAAGGATAGGACAGCTCACAATATGGAGCATACAGCCGATGTCCGCTTAAATGGTGATCATTGTGAGCCTCTGTTTGAACAGAACGACATTAATGACTATCGTTTCTTCGGACAGGAACTCCAGGCTGTCCCTGAGTTGTATCCATCAACGATAACATCTCACAAGGTGAGTGCTGCATTGAATCGTGTATGGCGTACAGATGGCTATTATGGTAATAAGAATGTTGATAAGTTCTATTATAACGCTGCTATCTACGATGATACTTATAAGGACACATACGTTCTTAATCCAAGAATCACAGCGGTGAACTTCAATGTCAATGACGATAATGCTTCTGTATTCCACGGTTTCGGTACTGCTGACGATGTGACAAGAAACCTTTTGGTATATACAAAGAGCAATACATCTACGGAGAATGAGGCGGCAGATGTTGTTTCTAAGTCACTTTCATATACGGCAGAAACACCAGAGGGTGCTATCAGAGGTCATCATATCATTGGTAGCGGAACTACAACTACTACATGGAAGGCTTCAATGCTTCATCTTGTAGATAAGCAGACATTCAATGCGCCTCTCGCATTCTCTGTAACGGGTAGGTCTTGGTATGTACGTAATCCTGAGACTGAGACCGGATATGTAGAGGAGGTCGGTACCGCATGGGGAAGTATTTGTTTGCCATTTGATGTGAAGAAGTCAACTCTCTCTGAGGGCATACAGATGTACAAGGAGGGTGATGGAACTCCTGATAAATTCGTCAAGGACATCACATTCTTCTATGGTACGCCTGCAGAAGGAACATCTGTTGCCAACGATAGAAACACTCTGCGTCATCACTATTGGTTCCGTGAGTTCAAATCTATATCTGGCAATCAGGCAACCTTCGAAAGACCAGAGAATTCTATCACTAATGGTGGCTTCGCTGCATACAAACCATATATCGTCAGCTTCCCAGGAAGCAGATTCTATGAGTTTGATATGACAGGTCAGACAATCACGTTCGAGAACACTTCTGGTGCAAGTATTGCTGTCACAGACGATGCTGTTGCTACGGCAAATACAGGAAAACAATATCGTGTGGCATTCGCCAATGAAGATGCTACTACAAGTAAGTATGCTATCACAATTGGTGAGACTGGTGATGATCAGGGCATGAAGTTCGAGAAAAATCAGCCAATCTATGCATTCCGTGGCTATATGACAAGATCAACTTCAGGTGCAAAGGCTAATAGCTTAACCCTTGATGATGATGTGATATACATAAGTACGGATATCAGGAGCATAGAGAGCCTTGATGATGATGAGAACTCTGCTGATGTAGCAGGTGAGTTCCTCCGTGTATATGATGCAGGCAACCACACTATTGGTGTTGAAAGCTCATACGACACGAAGCTGACGATCTACACGTCTTCTGGTCAGATTGCTCGAATCCTTGATGTTCGTGCTGGTAACAACAAGTATAGTGGCTTTGCTTCTGGCATCTATATTGTCGGTCAGAAAAAGCTTTCTGTCAAGTAAGTGTAAACTAAAAAACAGCGATATTTAAGAAAAAAAAGTGAATAGCTTTTGCTGTTCACTTTTTTTTTGCTAACTTTGCAAAGAATTAGCCGTATGGCAAAATTATGGTCTAAGGACTAAGGTCTGAAGCTTTTGACCTTTGACTTCCAATTTCGGCCTTCGACCTTTGACTTTCGACTAAAAAATACATAAATCATAAATTTAAAACTATGAATTTAATAGAACAGATTATTGCGCGTGCAAAGTCAAACAAGCAGCGCATCGTACTCCCTGAGGCAGAAGAGGAGCGTACACTTATTGCTGCAGACAAGGTTCTGGAGCAGGATATTGCAGACCTTATTCTTATCGGTAATCCAGATAAGGTAGCTGCATTGGCAAAGGAAAAGGGGCTTACTCATATTGGTAAGGCAACCCTAATCGACCCTGAGAACTGTGAGAAGAGCGAGGAGTATGCACAACTTCTTGCTGAGCTCCGTAAGAAGAAGGGTATGACTCTCGAGCAGGCTCGAGAGCTTGTTAAGAACCCTCTTTATCTCGGTTGTATGATTATCAAGACCGAGGGTGCTGATGGCCAGATTTCAGGTGCTCTCTCTACTACAGGTGAGACATTGCGTCCTGCTCTTCAGATTATCAAAACCGCTCCTGGTATCTCTTGTGTTTCTGGTGCAATGCTTATGATAACAGAGACACCTCAGTATGGTGAGAATGGTGTCATGGTATTTGCTGATGTTGCTGTTACTCCAATGCCTGACGCAGATCAACTTGGACAGATTGCTGTATGTACAGCACAGACAGCTCGTTCTGTTGCAGGATTCGCAGATCCACGTGTTGCTATGTGTTCATTCTCAACAAAGGGTAGTGCAAAGCATGAGGTTGTCGATAAGGTTGTAGAGGCTACAAAGATTGCCAAGGAACTTGATCCTACAATCAAGATTGACGGCGAGCTTCAGGCTGATGCAGCTCTCGTTCCATCTGTAGGCGCAAAGAAAGCTCCTGGCTCAGAGATTGCTGGTAAGGCTAACGTACTCGTATTCCCTAACCTTGAGGTCGGTAACATCAGCTATAAGCTCGTTCAGCGTCTTGGTAATGCTGTTGCTCTCGGACCAATTCTTCAGGGTATCGCTCGCCCAGTAAATGATCTCAGCCGTGGCTGTTCTGTAGAGGATATCGTAAATCTTGTCGCTATCACAGCATGCCAGGCAATGGATGCGAAGAAATAACGCCTTGCGTTATTTCTTGAGTGAAGAGTGAAAAGTGAAGAATTTAAGTTAGTCTATGGTCGATTACTGCCGTGAACAATCACCGCTTTTAGTAAAGGCGGAGGCATTCGCAACAAGAATCATAAATATGGTTGACCATTTGTCGTCCAATAGAGATGGCAAGTTTAAGTCTATTTATGATCAGGTGTTACGATCTGGCACTTCTATTATGGCTAACATTAGAGAGTCACAGTTTGCTCAGAGCAAGGCCGACTTTATCAGCAAATTACAGATTGCCTTAAAAGAGGCGAATGAGACAATGGGTTGGCTCGTACTTCTTAAGAATAAAGGATGTATAACCGAAAAAGCATATGTAAGTATGAGTTCGGATTGTAATGAGTTAATAGCTATGCTTGTGTCTTCGGTAAATACATCGAAAAAGAATCAGCAAATAATTATAAAATAAATGATAGTGCATAGTGAAAGAGTCAAGGGTGAATGATTCCATAATGTAACTTAAATTCTTCACTCTTCACTTTTCACTCTTCACTTTCTAAAATTTGAAGCATGAAAATTTTAGTTCTTAACTGCGGTAGCAGTTCTATCAAGTATCAGCTCTTCGAGATGGAGACAAAGACCGTTCTTGCAAAGGGCGGTATTGAGAAAATAGGTCTTCCTGGTGCATTCATCAAGTTCAATGCGAAGGATGGCAGCAAGAAAGTTATCAAGCAGGAGATTCCTGAGCACACAGTAGGCGTTGAGCTTATCTTCAAGGTCCTTACAGATCCAGTTGAAGGTGCTCTCAAGTCACTCGACGAACTTGATGCAGTAGGTCATCGTATGGTGCATGGTGGTGAGAAGTTCGCAAAGTCTGTTATCCTCACTCCAGAGGTTATCGAGGCATTCAAGGCTTGCAACGACCTTGCTCCTCTCCACAATCCTGCAAACCTCAAGGGCGTAGATGCTGTTACTGCTCTTCTCCCAAAGATTCCACAGGTAGGCGTATTCGATACAGCATTCCATCAGACAATGCCACAGAAGGCATTCATGTATGCTATCCCTTACGATATGTACGAGAACTACGGCGTTCGTCGCTATGGTTTCCACGGCACATCTCACCGCTATGTATCAGCTCGTGCTCTTGAGTTCCTCGGAATGAAGGCTGAAGGTTCTAAGGTAATCACAGCTCATATCGGTAATGGTGGTTCTCTCGCTGCTGTTAAGGATGGCAAGTGTCAGGACACATCAATGGGCCTTACCCCACTTGAGGGCGTAATGATGGGTACACGTTCTGGTGATATCGACGGTGGTGCTGTTTCATTCATCCAGAAGAAACTCGGTCTTGATGCTGACGGCATCTCTAACTACCTCAACAAGAAGTCAGGTCTCGCAGGTATCTCTTGCAAGTCAAGTGATATGCGTGAGGTGTTCCAGGCTGCTTCTGAGGGTGATGCAAAGTGCAAGCTCGCTATTGATATGTACACATACCGCATCAAGAAGTACATCGGCTCTTATGCTGCTGCTCTCGGTGGTTGTGACGTACTCGTATTCACCGCAGGTGTATGTGAGAACCAGTCAGATATCCGTGAAGCTATCTGCGAGGATATGGAATGGATGGGCATTAAGCTCGATAAGGAAAAGAATGCACAGATCCACGGTGAAGAGGCTATCATCTCTACTCCAGATTCAAAGGTAACCGTTGTCGTTATCCCTACCGACGAGGAGCTGATGATTGCATCTGATACAATGGAGCTCGTTAAGTAAATAGAGTGAATAGTGAATAGAGAATAGTGAATAATACTTAATACTGGTGGACACCGGAATTGGGATTTGCAATGCACCTCAATCGGCGATAGCAGTATTTTTCACTAAGTATTATTCACTTTTCACTATTCACTATTCGTTATATAAATATGTATGCCTAAACTCCTTTCCCTTCTTATATTATTCTTCCTCTCGCAAGCAGTTGTTGCGCAAAACACATTTACCTTTGGAACCAGCGTTAACCCACAGGGCACTACGTTTGAGGTTGATTCCAAGGGATTTGTCGTTGGCGGCAAGCACGTACTGCCTGTTATGGGCGAGATACACTATGCCCGTGTTCCTGCAAAGGACTGGCGTAGGGAGATACGTAAGATGAAGGCTGGAGGCATTACCATTGTCGCTACATACGTATTCTGGATTCATCATGAGCCAGAAGAAGGACATTGGAATTGGGCGGGCAATATGAACCTTCGGGAGTTTCTTGAAGTATGCAAGAGCGAGAATATGCCCGTAGTGCTTCGCATAGGCCCTTTCTGTCACGGAGAGGTATATCAAGGCGGTTTCCCCGATTGGGTTGTGGAGCGTCATGTCGGCAATCCCAAGGAATATAAGGTGCGCTCTTTGGCAAAGGGCTTTATTAAGGAAGTAGAACGTCTTTACTACAACATCTTCGGACAGGTGAATGGGTTGCTGTGGAAAGATGGCGGTCCTGTGGTTGGTGTGCAGATTGAGAATGAGTGTCGTGGTCCTTGGAGCTATTATATGACCTTGAAGGACATTGCCGTAAAGGCAGGTTTTGATGTGCCTTTCATGACTCGCACAGGTTGGCCGAAACTCAACGGACAGGAAGAGTTTGGCAAACTCCTTCCTCTCTATGGCGATTATGCCGACGGCTTCTGGGATCGTAAATTGAGCGATATGCCGGGCGAATATGCCAAGGCGTTTGTGTTCAAGGACAACAGAATGAGCGGAGCTATTGCTACCGAGACTTTTTCTGCCGATGAACTCAAGGAAACAGGAAATAGTAAATCGTCAGTTAGTAAATTAACCTATCCTTACCTCACCTGTGAACTTGGGGGTGGTATGATGCCTTCATATCACCGTCGTATAAATATTAGCGGTAATGAGGCTATGCCGCTTGCTATCTGCAAACTCGGTAGCGGAAGCAATCTCCCGGGCTATTATATGTATCATGGCGGCACGAATCCGTATAATCCTGCTCATACCATGGCTGAGACGCAGAAGACGGCTGTTACCAACTATAACGATATGCCTTACATGACATACGATTTCCAATGCCCTCTTGGCGAAATGGGACAGCCTAATGATATAGCCTTTCATCAGACACGCTTCCTTCATCAGTTTCTTGCCGACTGGGGCGAGGAACTGTCACAAATGGAGGTAGATACCCTTTCCGAACACTATTCCCGTCGTGGCTGCTTTGAGTTCTATAATGACTATGTAAGGATGCACAACGAGTCGGGTAGGGCGTATGTTCGTCCTGTAAATATGCCGTTCCTCGGACATACCATAACTGCTGATGCCCAGCCTTTCTGCAAAGTGGGCAATACTATCTATTTCATTCCTATTAAGGGGATGAAGCCTACTATAACCGTTGATGGAAAGAAGCGTGCGCTAAAAACATCCCCCTCGGGGGACAAGAGGGGGGCTTTTATCCTCTTATCTCCCGACAAGGCAAAGCGTGCTTATAAGATTGACAACGAACTGCATTTTGCCAAGCACGAAGGCGGCATTCTGTATAAGGATGGCAATAGTATAGTGGAAGAATACTGGCACGAAACTGACGATAAGGTAGAGGTTCACAAGGTTCGTGAGGCTGATTCTCCTCGTGACATCGTTATGGGAAAGCAGAAGGTTGCGGCTATGCCTGAGGATAGTGATTTCGACAAGGCTGCTGTCTATGTAATAGATGTAGATTCCGCGCTCGCCTCTTCTGCTGATAGTGCTTTCTTGAAGATTGACTATGCAGCCGATTGTGCGCGTGTCTATGCTGACGGCAAACTCGTGCAAGATAATTTCTGGAACGGTAAGCCGATGCTCGTGCGTATCTCTGACCTTATCGGAAAGCGTGTGGAACTTCGCGTCCTTCCTCTCCGTAAGGATGCCCCTATCTATCTCCAGAAAGAGCAGAAAGCAATTCTTGAAACTTCAGAAAACGCCCTTCTCACGCTCACAAAGGTTAGCATCGTTAAGAGAACCACTATCCCCATTCGCTGATTGATTATCTACTCACCCTAACGTGAGTTCGACGACTTGTTTCTGCGAAGAACTTGCATTAGCTTGTTGAGCCTTGCGAAAAGATTAAACGCAGAGACGCAAAGACGCAGAGCTTTATAAAAACTTCGCGACTTTGCGTCTTAGCGTTTTGATATAACGTGAGTTCGGCAAATTACCTGTTCAGAAGAACAGCTTCACTAATTCCCAAGCAAGTCCCTTGCAAATCCTATGTAAGTCCCATTTTTCTCCCATTATAGGGAACGGACTTACAACGGACCTATAACGGACTTACAACGGACCTGAGAGGGAGGTGAATATTTTTAATCTTCTTTCGTGATTTCCACGTTCAGAATATTTTTCGCGAGAGTTTTTAAATAGGGGGGGGGCACTTTTGTCAATTTTTAGGTATAACGCTCTGACAATCAGGATATAACGAAGCGTGCACCCCTCCCCTCAAAGTGCACCTATGGAAAGAAAGGTTTCAGGGGGGGGTACACGCAACGTAAATTGCTGGTATTCAGTAGGCAAAATGGCAAAAATAGGCAAAAGTGCACCCCCCTATTTAAATTCTTCCAGTTTTTTAAATCCCGTCATTGCAAAAACATGAGGAATTACAATAATTACAATTACAAAAACAATAGCCACATATTCTTTCTTTGCTGCAATGGGATTTGTTCTGCAAGTGTTATTATCAATAAGATGAAAAAAAAAATTATTTTTTTGCCCCAAAAGTTTGCAAGTTCGCAATAAATTCACTACATTTGCACACAGAAGAGCAGACACCTATAACTAAAAAGATATGGATGAAGAACGCATAATAAATACATTGAAGCTTTGTGACGAAATATATAACTCCGTCATAGAAGAATATCGCAGGTTATTTGGATTTGCGGAAGAATTTGTTAAGCTAATGCATAGGGAAGAGCGACAGCTTCCATACCACATGAATGTCATTGATGAATTACGCATCAATGAAAATGCTCATAGCCGAATTCTATTGAAACTTCTACAATTCAAGAATGAAAATGGAGAATATGAATTTCTGGATTCCCTTTTAAGATATGTAAAAGATAAAAACCGTACCAGTCAATTCTCGGATATTCAAATTAAGAAACCTACAATTACACAAGAAGAGGCAAGAATAGATTTGTGGGTAAGAGACAAGAAAACAGGTTATTCTATAATCTTTGAAAATAAGGTTTATAATGCCCAAGACCAAGACTCTCAAATATCACGCTATATTGACAAGACAATAGGAGAAAAGTTTGATGTTAAAAACATATTTGTAGTGTACCTTTCATCTATGGGAAAAGAACCAGATGACCAGTCATGGGGCGAATACAAAGAAGAATTCAAAGATCGGTACATAAACCTTTCTTTTCGTGATGACATTATTGCATGGCTAAAAAAGAACGTTCTTCCTAATATACGTTATAAGGATGTATATCTTAATACGGCCGTTATACAATACGTAGATTATTTAAAAGGGTATTTTAATTTACGAACTATAAATAAGCAAATGAATATGAATTTAGAAAGTCTTATAAAAAGTCATTTGGAACTAGATAAGTTCGATGACACAATAGGAAAAATTGAGGCGCTTAACGAAAAAAGAAAAGATTTCGATGAGGTCATCAAGACTATGAACACTCTCTATTGTGATTTGCGTAATCGCGTTTTTAACGAATGGAAACAAAAAGTTCAAGAGCTTTATCCTGAATTTGTTTATGAAACGCTTTGGCATGATAAGGCTTCTGTTCGTTTTTATTTAAAAGAAAAACCTTTTATTGTTAGAATAAATGAAGATTCAAAACTTTATTGTCAAGTGCAGTTTGAAGATAATTCAGAGGTAAATAACACACCACTAATGACTCTTAATGACATATTACGTAGCTCAAATAAGGAATGTACTTGTATATGGAAATACTGTGGCTATGATGAATATCGTCAAGTGTTTGACATTTTCTGTAAGGTGGTAGAACGCTGCAAAGGATTTGCTTCACCATCACCAGAAAAATGCTAATCTAACGTGAGTTCTATGAAAATAATGACAAGAAGGTTTAGAAAGCCGTTTATGATACCATTTATGCTCTTTCTCGGAATAAGAGCTAAATAAGAGCAGCATAAGAGCTACATAAGACTCACGTTATATTAGCAAGCACATCCCTACCAACACTCAGTCTCATTGGCAATTTCAGGACAGGTTTCTGCCTTGTATGTCGGATCTTTTCCTGCACGTCGTTGCTGTCTGTAATCATCAAGAAGAATGATGGCATACTTACCGAGGAAGACAATGGCTGACAGTACCAAAATTTAATGTCAGCCTTTGTCTTCTTTTCAAGAAAAAACGCTTTATACAACTGCTATTGTTTAATTTTGAATTAAAAAACATGGAATATTGCTCATATTTCATAAATTATATGTAACTTTGTAGCCGAATAAATAATAGTAATAATATGGCTACAGCAATTAAAGCAATTCCTACATTGTACGGAGAAGATGCCATTCGTTTTCGCGAAGAGATAGAAAAGGTTGACAGAGAATTCGATAATCGTCCGGAGCGTGACCTTACCACAGACCCACGCTATGCGATGATGAAAAAGATTCTAAGCAAGGCAAGAATTTTCTAATTTACTTCATTGATTATGAGTTTCTTGGCAGACAAATGCATCTTCGAGGTTCTGACACATGACATTCTTTTGGAATGTAATCCATTCACATGCGGAGATGATGCTGATATGGATGAGTTTTTCCAGAAGGATGCGTTGACGTATGCCCATCGTAGAATAGGCAAATCCTATTGTTTCCGTCTGGAAGAGGATGCCAAGCAGATTGTTGCCTGCTTCACACTTTCAAACGATAGCATACGTATCTGGGATTTAGGAAGTTCAAAGAAGAATGCGATGTGGAAGGAACTTACTAATCGCGAAAAAATGCTTAGCAGATTCCCTGGAGTTCTTATCGGTCGCCTTGCCGTGTCAGAAACGTTTGCTGGACATGGCATAGGCTCGGAAATCATTGATTTCATAAAGCTATGGTTTCTTAGCGAAGAGAACAAGACAGGATGCCGCCTTGTCATTGTAGATGCCAAGAACAAACCGAATGTCCTAAAGTTCTATGAGAAGAATGGCTTCAAATACCTTTTCAATCGTGAGATTGATGAAGATTTATACATCAAGCCTCCTAAGAACGAAGAAGAGCGAAAAAACAGGATTCAGAATCCTCGCAATCTGAACACTCGTCTGATGTACTGTGACCTTTTGTCTGATTAGTAGTAATATTGAATATATATTCCCCTATTGGGAGTATCAAACGGAATCCCCGAAGTCCTTGAGTGGCAATATTCAAACTTCTCCTGTGGTTTATGTGAGTTTTTACCAGCACTCTGTCTCATTGGCAATTTCAGGACAGGTTTCTGCCTTGTATGTCGGATCTTTACCGACACGTCGCTGTTGTCTGTAATCGTCCAAAAGAATGATGGCGTATTTGCCAAGGAATGTGATGGCAATAAGGTTGCACGAAGTCATTATCACCATGAAGAAATCAACCAAAGCCCATACTATGTCGATAGTCATCAGAGAACCGAAGAATACTATTATGCCTAAAACGACTCTGTAGCCTTGAATGGCTGCCTTTGTATAGCTCTTGCCATTACATAGAAAGGCAACATTGCACTCTCCATAATAGTAGTTGCCTATCACACTTGAGAATGCGAAGAATAATATGGCAATAGCGATAATGGTCTTTCCTATTTCGCCGATATGCGAAGACAGAGCAACCTGAGTAAGTTCAATTCCGTTTTGCCCACAGTTGTAAAGGCCTGAACAGAGAATGATGAAAGCCGTACATGAGCATACAATCAAGGTGTCGGTAAAAACGCCCAGGGCTTGGATAAGTCCCTGTTTCACAGGATGGCTCACATTAGCTGTGGCAGCTGCATTAGGAGCACTTCCCTCGCCTGCCTCATTACTGAATATTCCGCGTTTGAAGCCCATAGTGATGGCTGCACCAATTGTTCCGCCAACAGCCTGGTCAAGTCCGAAAGCACTCTTCACGATAAGGCTTAATACCGATGGAATCATTGTAATGTTCGTTATTATAATCCAAATTGCTATGGCAAGATATCCTAACGCCATGACGGGTACAATAACTGAACATACCTTTGCTATACGCTGGATGCCGCCGAATACTACTGCTATCGTTATGGATGTCAAGGCAATAGCCATTATCTGGGGCGAAAAGCCGAAGGCCTGAGTAAAAGCAGAGGAGATGGTATTTGCCTGTACCATATTATTAGTAAGGCCAAACTGTCCTATGCTTGCAATAGCGAAGATACACGCAAACCAATGCTTGTGCAATCCCTTCATTATATAATATGCAGGACCTCCTACGAACGAGTCCTCTCCGCGAGTCTTGAATAGCTGTGCAAGGGTACATTCCACAAATGTATTTACGCTACCTATAAGTGCCATTACCCACATCCAGAAAATAGCCCCGGGACCACCTATTACTATTGCCGTAGCAACACCGGCAAGGTTTCCTGTACCGACTCGCGATGCCAGCGATACGGTGAAAGCCTCGAAACTGCTTACTCGCTTTGTCTTCTTACCGTTTACTTTTGGATCATCACCGCTGTTGAAGAGAAGACGGAACATTTCGCCGAACATGCGAAACTGCACGCCGCGTGTACGGAATGTGAACCAAATTCCGGTTATTGAGAGAATTGCGACCATCAATCCGCCCAAGGGCTCGTTGATTGTGTTTAGGAGGTCAGTAATTTGTTTTTCCATATTTGTGTGCAAAATTAGTAAAAAATGCCGTAATTTGCAACATTGAAATAGCAAAAACGGTGTGTGAATTGTACACTTCAATATTTTTTTTGGCGAAAATATGTATTTTTTTCAAAAAAAAATTTTGTGCGTTGTGCTTTTTTTCGTACCTTTGCAACATGAAAACCAAACAAAAGGTTTTCTGATAAAGGTTTAGATTAAAAGTAAGTAAGATTTAGTTAGTAATACAGAATTTGTTAGTAGTAGTATTGGTTAATAACCTTACTAATTTCTATGAAACAACACTCTTGAAAAAAATCAAGGAAAAGAAGGAAGCGGTATCCCATTGCGAAATGGAGTACCGCTTATATTTTAACGTGAGTTCGACGAAAATAAAACGCTACGCTTGGCTACATGAATTTCCATGAATTTATCATAAATTAATCATAAATTTTTATCTTTAAAAGTATTAATGACAAATTATTCGCAAGGCTCATCAAGCTTCGCAAGTCGTGGAAAATTCGCGGTAATTCGTGTAGCCCCACGCAGTGGTTAAGGCAGTTTGCTGCCATTCGTAGAATTATTCGCTACGGCTCATCAAGCAGAAGCAAGTCATCGAACTGACGTTAATTCAAGTTTCGCTTGTTCGTTATTGCCTGGAAGGCAACACCATGAGTAACCGAGGTGCATACTCGACGAAGGAGAGGATGCCCTCGGATATAGAATCTCCATCAACTAATCAGCCTGGAAGGCTGTACCTAATTGGCGATGTACTGCCATTCAGGCAGTTAAAGGTGTAGAGGTTCTCTTCCCCGCACATCCTCGTTTCACTCGTATGTACGGGGTTACGCATAGTACTGTCTTCCAGACAGTTTCGGACAAGCGAAACTTGAATACTTATACTGGCTAACGCCCAACGGGATATTACTCTTAATCTCGTTCTGGTGGCTATTTGTATTATTCATTTTTCATTTTTCACTATTCACTATTCACTATTCACTTATAAGAATGCGTATTTCAGCACGAACAGCATAGCAAGTATGCACATTCCGATATTCAGTTCTTTCCAGCGACCAGCAAGAATCCTTATCGCAACGTAGGTGATGAGGCTCAAGAGTATGCCGTCGGAGATGCTGTATGTAAGAGGCATTACTGAAATGCACACAAAGCATGGAATCGCATTGGCATAGTCGGTGAAGTTTACCTTGCGTATATCGTGCATCATCATCACGCCAACAAGGAATAATGCAGGAGCGGTAGCCTCTGAAGGAATGGCAAGGAATATGGGTGCAAAGAATAGGGCAAGGGCAAAGCATACGGCAGAGGATATGGAGGTCAATCCTGATCTGCCACCCACATTCACACCAGAAGCACTCTCTACGTATGTAGTAACTGTAGAAGTTCCGAGCATAGCGCCAACGGTTGTACCAACGGCATCGGCCATGAAGGCCTTGCTAAGACGTGGGATGTTACCATTCTCATCCACCATTCCTGCACGATTGCTAACACCAATCAATGTTCCGATTGTGTCGAACATATCAATGAAAAGGAAGGTGATCACGCAGATTGCCATATCCACAGACAATATGCTGCTCCACTCAAACTTCATAAGGATAGGTGATATAGAAGGTGGGGTGTCAAGAAATCCTGTGAAATTAGTCACACCGAGAGGAATTCCGATGATAGTAGTCGCGAGGATTCCTATCAACAATGCACCCACCACGTTTCTTACCAACAGCACAGAGGTCAGCAGAATCCCGAAACATGCAAGGAGCACGGCAGGAGAATGTAGGTCGCCCAAGGTTACGAGCGTAGCATCACTTGCACTTACGATTCCTGCATTCTTCAAACCGATGAATGCTATGAAAAGTCCTATGCCAGGCGATATTGCTCGACGGAGGATAAGCGGCATGGAATCAACAATTTTCTGTCTTAGTCCTGTAATGGTGAGGAGGATGAATATGATACCTTCAAGGAATACGGCAGTCAAGGCAAACTGCCATGTGTAGCCCATTGTCAGTACTATTGTGTATGCAAAGAAAGCATTCAATCCCATACCCGGAGCCAAGACAAAAGGCAGTTTGGCATAGATAGCCATAACTGCTGTGCCCACGATGGCAGACAGTATAGTGGTTGTAAATACAGCTCCCTTGTCCATACCCGCATCTCCAAGGATGCTTGGGTTTACGGCAAGGATATATGCCATAGTCAGGAACGTGGTGATGCCGGCGATAATCTCTTTTTTCACCGTCATGGTCTTTGGATCAAATCCGAAAATCTTTTGAAGCATACGAATGTTGTGTTATAGGTTGAACTTCACGGCAAGTGTAGGGTTGATGAAGAAACTCTTGTCGTTTGCCAAGTTATACACGAAGTTATTGCTTATCTCGACCTCAGAGCCTACAGAAACCTTTGGGGTAATGTTCCACCAGATCTGAGGCTCGCTAAGGATAATGAGTTTGCCATGATGATTGGCACCCTCACCTCGCCAGAAATCGATGAAACCGGAGAAAGTGCAGGCTTTATTTGCGAATGTCGTGCTCCATACGCCGGTCAACTGGAATGAAGCGTACGCGTCATAGCCACCTGACTGCTTGAAGAACTGCTTGTACATAGCCTGAACGGAGTATGTTGTTGAGAAATCTGCATTATGACCGTTCCATGCACCACCGAAGAGGGCTGCCGACTGATAAGAACCGCCTCTTCCCATACCGCCGTCAAACTCCACGTGTGCAGCAAATGAAGAAGACTCTGTCGCTTTTGCAATGTTGAATTCACGACTTACCTCGGTATATGCTCCCATCACACCGTCCTTGTCAAGGTCGAGGTCAACGAAATAGAACCAGGAGCCGAGGTCGTCAGAAGAGAAATGTTCGAATGTAGCAGTAACATCCTGTCTGCCTTTTTCTTCTGTAGAATAGATGTGACGACCAAAGTCATAATGCAGTTGAAGATTCTGTGCACTTACGCCGACAGCCGTCAATGTAGTTAGGAAAAATAAAATAATAGATTTTTTCATAATTATTATATATGTGATTATGTGTGCAAAGATACTTATTTTCTTTCAGAATCTTCAAATTTTTACGTGGAAACTACCAAACATTCTGCATCTTCTATGATTTGAGCGACTTTTTGCTATTCAGATATACAATAATCGACAAAGAAATATGTATTTTTTAACGTTGCTATATTTGGTGGATTGCGAAAAAAATTGTAATTTTGCACCAGTTTATTCAGGGTGGGGGTAGCAAATCGTTGCCAACATAAAACTTATGATAGTAATAACGTATTGAAAATGAAGAATGTACTGACATGTATCTTGATCCTCTTGTGCGCAATGCCGATCTCTGCTCAGAGAATCAAGAAGCTGGAAACTAAGGCAAAAACTTATGCAGAGAAATATGAAAGGGTGGATAACGAACTGACAATATCATTTGTTGAGGAAAACATCCCGATGTCAAGGCAGGAGATTTATTCTGTCTTTCCCGCTTTGCTTGATAAGCAGTTCAATATTCACGACGATGAAATCGAGTCACGCGATGCGCTGGGCAAGTCAGTCAAGTGCTCACTCACTCGTAAGGTCATAAATACAGGAAATATCAATGTCATTAGCAATTTCAAGATGAAGCTTGACGCTAAGGACGGTAAGGCTCGAATCAGCATACGGACCGATGGCTATAGCTTATCTGATGGTGCGAAGATGAATGTTGAGGAACCTGTTTGCTCACGACCTCCATTCGTGGAGTTGGAAAGCAACACGGAAAAGGGCATGAAGCTTAATGAGTTCTATTATGATACTTTCTTGCATTTGGATAAGAACGTTGAGGACATCATCAAGAATTTCTGTGAGTACTGGCAAAAAGTAAGGAAATAATCCTATAATAATCAGGCAATATCACAAACAATCATCTCTGATTGTAATAAATCTCTCAAAAAGTTTGCAGATTACAAAAAAAGTTGTACCTTTGCACCCGCATTTGAAGAACGAGGTATTCTCGTGACAGAAAAAATGCGATATCACATCTTAAGGGTAGGTAGGTAAGTGGTTAAAACGGGCAGACTGTAAATCTGTTGCTTTGCGGCTTCGGCGGTTCGAATCCGTCCCTGCCCACAAGAGTGGTAAAGAAAAGTCTTACTGGAGAGGTGGCGGAATTGGTAGACGCGCTACTTTGAGGGGGTAGTGTCAATTGTGACGTGGGAGTTCGAGTCTCCTCCTCTTCACATACATTGAAGACGATATGAACGGTTCGTGATACATCGGTATCATCGGACCGTTCTCTTTTTTTTCTTGTGTTTCTTGTCCCGTTTATAACTGGTTGTAAATAAATGTTTTTGCAGATTTGCAACATGAAATGCTATGTTCTCGGAATGTAGCAACGCACTATTGCGCAAATGTAAAAAATGTAGCATGTTATAAATCACTAACTTTATGAAACAATAATTTTGGCGAATGTCAGGATAAGTTCGTACTTTTGCACTCAGAAAAGGTAAGCATTAAGTTAGTTTATATCATGACGGATCGTAAAGATGGTTACAATCATTGTGAAACTGAATTGTAAGACAAAGAAATACAATGAGTGTTTAGCTTAGACGGTATTAAAGAATTGTATTAACGGGATTAACGCAAGGCGCAAGGTCAATGTCAGCGAAAGCTGATGTTGACCTTGTTCTTTTATTGTGTACTAAGTCCATCTCCCTTTTCCTGTTCTTTTTCTCGAACAACGGCACTTGTCCCTTGCAAGTGATTCCGTTGTCATTCCGCTCTTCCTCCGAACCAAACTCGATGATAATACCATTATAATACCATTATATTACCATAATAATACCATAATATTACCATTAACTATGGTATTTTAATGGTATCTTAATGGTATTTATATGGTATTTTAATGGTAATTACATCGGAGGAAGAGTTTAGGTGCTTGAATTTGTGTTCTTGGTGTGCTTGTAGGATGGTTTTTGTTGATGAATGTATAGAAACTTATGTGCGGAAACCTGACTTTGCACAAAAAAGAGCAAAAAATTCAACTTTTTCTTGGAAATATTTGGAAAATCCATAGAAAATGTGTAACTTTGCACCTGTTCAGTGGAATGAGAGGCTCACCGAGATGAGCTTCTCATTCTTGTTTTATTACTTAAATTGAGAGAATGATAGACAAGAACGTCGTTAAGACAGTAGTTGAGGAATGGCTCCAGGACAAGGAGTATTTCCTGGTTGACATCGAGGTCAGCACAGATGACCGTATCGTAGTGGAGATTGACCATGCTGATGGTGTGTGGATTGAGGACTGTGTGTCCTTGAGCCGTTTCATCGAAGAACACCTTAACCGTGACGAGGAAGACTATGAACTTGAGGTGGGTAGTGCCGGCATTGGTCAGCCATTCAAGGTAGAGCAGCAGTATATAAACTGCATCGGTAAGGATGTGGAGGTGCTTGCTGCCGACGGTAAGAAGGTTACAGGTGTGCTGAAATCGGTTGATGGCAGGAAGTTCGTCGTTACTGTCAGCGAGAAACAGACAGTAGAGGGCAAGAAGCGTCCACAGCTCGTTGAGGTGGAGAAGGAATACTCCATGGACGAGGTGAAATACTGCAAATACTTGATAAATTTTAAATAAAATATATAATGGCAAAGAAAGATGCAATTTTACAGCCAAATATGATTGAGACGTTCAAGGAGTTCAAGGACACCAAGAATATCGATCGTACTACTTTGGTTAGTGTGTTGGAAGAAAGTTTCCGTAATGTCATTGCGAAGATCTTCGGTAGTGACGAGAACTTTGACGTAATCGTGAACCCAGACAAGGGTGACTTCGAGATCTACCGTAACCGCGTTGTCGTTGCTGACGGTGAGGTGGCAGACGAGAACAAGGAAATAGCTCTTACTGAGGCTCAGAAGATCGAAGCTGACTATGAGGTAGGCGAGGACGTTTCAGAGCGTGTTGATTTCGCTAAGTTCGGCCGTCGTGCTATCCTTAACCTTCGTCAGACACTTGCAAGTAAGATTCTCGAGCTTGAGCATGACAGCCTTTACAACAAGTATAAGGATCGTGTGGGCGAGATTATCTCAGGTGAGGTTTACCAGACTTGGAAGCGTGAGGTCCTTATCGTTGATGACGAGAACAACGAGCTTATCCTTCCAAAGGCAGAGCAGATTCCACAAGACCAGTATCGTAAGGGTGAGACCGTTAAGGCTGTCATCCTTCGTGTAGATAATGAGAATAACAATCCTAAGATCATCCTTTCACGTACAAGTTCACTCTTCCTCCAGCGTCTTCTTGAGGCTGAGGTTCCAGAGATTGCAGAAGGTCAGATAGCTATCCGCCGTATTGCCCGTCTCCCGGGAGAGCGTGCAAAGATTGCCGTAGAGAGCTTCGACGACCGTATTGATCCGGTAGGAGCCTGCGTAGGTGTTAAGGGTAGTCGTGTGCATGGTATCGTTCGTGAGCTCTGCAACGAGAACCTTGACGTTATCAGCTATACAGCTAACACAAAGCTCTTCATACAGCGTGCCCTTGCTCCTGCACGTATCAATAGCATCGTGCTCGACGACGAGAACCACAAGGCAGAGGTTTACCTCTCGCCAGAGGAGGTAAGTCTTGCTATCGGTCGTGGCGGTCAGAACATCAAGCTCGCTTCAATGCTTACGGAATATACTATCGATGTATATCGTGACCTCGGTGAGGACGAAAACGTGGATAGCGATGATATCTATCTCGACGAGTTCAACGATGAGATTGACCAGTGGGTTCTCGATGCTATCAAGGGTATCGGCCTTGATACTGCAAAGGCAGTTCTCAATGCTCCACGCGAGATGCTCATCACCAAGGCAGACCTTGAAGAGGAAACTGTTGATCAGGTGCTTGAGGTTCTGAGAGCAGAGTTTGAGAAGTAAGCAGAGGCTCTGCAAGTTACGGGTTACAAATTGCTAATTACTTAGTTACGCCCTTCTCCTTTAGGCAATAGCCTTTTGAAGAATAAAGATAGATGAAGTAATACTGTAATTCGTAATACGACAATACGCAAAGATAGTAACTAAGTAATTAGTGATTTTGTAAAATTAGTAATATCATAGATGAGTATAAGATTAAATAAAGCAATACGTGAACTTAACATCGGCTTAGGAACTGCTGTTGAGTTTCTGGAGAAAAGACCTGATCTGGGTGAGGTGAAGTCCGATCCTTCATGCAAGATTAGCGATGAGCAGTATAATGCTCTTTCTGCTGCATTTGCCAAGGATAAGGAAGTCCGCACTCAGGCAGAGAAGCTATTCCAGAAGAAACCGAAAGAGCATAAAGAGTCCAAGAAGGTCGAGGAAAAGAAGGCTGTTGAGGCTGCTCCGAAAGCTGAGGAAAAGAAGGAAACACGTCAGGAGTTCAAACCTCTTGGCAAGATAGACCTTGACTCCCTTAACGGTAAGAAGAAGCCGGAGCCTAAGGTAGAGGAAAAGGCGGAGAAGAAGGCTGAGCCTGTAAAGGTTGAGAAGCCGGAGCCTGCCAAGGCTGAACCTGAGAAGAAGGAAGTTGTAAAGGCTGAGGCTCCAAAGGCTGAGCCTAAGAAACCGGAACCTGTAAAGGTTAAGGGAGATGAGTATTTGGAGCAGGAAGTTGAGGTCTTCACCACAAAGAACGAGCGTAAGATGCTCGGTCAGAAGATGAATGTGGTAGGTAAGATCGACCTTGACTCATTGAACCAGAGCACTCGTCCGAAGAAGAAGACCAAGGAGGAGCGCCGTAAGGAGCGTGAGGAGAAGGCTCAGCAGGCTCGTGACGCTCAGAAGGCAGCTAACGGCGAGAGGAAGAAGCGCAACCGCATGAACAAGGAGCGCGTGGATATCAATGCCGCAGCTAACCAGCCTCAGGGAAATGGCAAGAATGGTAATAACCAGAATGGTCAGGGAGGCAAGAAGAATAAGAACAAGAATAAGAACAAGAACAATAAACCTCAGGAGGTAAACGAAGAGGATGTAGCACGTCAGGTAAAGGAGACCCTCGCACGTCTGACTTCTAAGTCAAGCCAGAACAAGAAGGGTGCCAAGTACCGTAAGGAAAAGCGTGATGCTGCTGCCGAAAAGCGTGATGAGGAACTTCTTGAGCAGGAGTTGGGCGAGAAGACTTTGAAGCTCACCGAGTTCGTTACTGTTTCAGAGCTTGCCACCATGATGGATGTTCCTGTTACGAAACTTATCGGTACTCTGATGTCTATCGGTGTGATGGTAAGTATCAACCAGCGTCTTGACGCAGAGACCATCAACATCGTGGCTGAGGAGTTCGGATTCACTACCGAGTATGTAAGTGCTGAGGTTCAGGAGGCAGTTCAGGAGGCAGAGGATGACGAGAATGATCTCGTTAGCCGTGCTCCTATCGTTACAGTCATGGGTCACGTTGACCACGGTAAGACTTCTCTCCTCGACTATATCCGTCAGACGAATGTTATCGCTGGTGAGGCTGGTGGTATTACCCAGCACATCGGTGCTTATAATGTTAAGCTTGAGGACGGCCGTAGGATTACATTCCTCGATACCCCTGGTCACGAGGCGTTTACCGCTATGCGTGCCCGTGGTACTCAGGTTACCGATATTGCGATTATCATCATCGCTGCCGACGACTCTATCATGCCTACTACCAAGGAGGCTATCGCACATGCTCAGGCTGCTAATGTTCCTATGGTGTTCGCAATCAATAAGATTGATAAGCCGGGAGCTAATCCTGACAAGATTCGTCAGGACCTTGCTGCCATGAACCTCCTTGTAGAGGAGTGGGGCGGTAAGTACCAGTGTCAGGAGATAAGTGCAAAGAAGGGTACTGGCGTCGCAGAGCTTCTTGAGAAGGTGCTTCTTGAGGCTGAGATGCTTGACCTGAAGGCTAATCCTAACCGTAAGGCAACAGGTTCTGTTATCGAGGCATCACTCGACAAGGGACGTGGCTATGTGGCTACAATGCTCGTAAGCAATGGTACTCTGAAGATGGGTGATATCGTCATCGCAGGTACATACTATGGTCGTGTGAAGGCTATCTTCAACGAGCGTAACCAGCGTATCGATAATGTTCGTCCAGCTGAACCGGCTATCATTCTCGGTCTTAACGGTGCTCCAAGTGCCGGTGACTCTTTCCATATCATGGAGACAGAGCAGGAGGCAAGGGATATTGCCAACAAGCGTTTGCAGTTGCAGCGTGAGCAGAGTCTCAGAACGACTAAGGTTGTCGGTCTTGAGGAAATCGCTCATCGTATCGCTCTTGGTGAGTTCCACGTTCTCAACCTTATCGTCAAGGCTGATACTCAGGGTTCTGTCGAGGCTCTCTCAGACTCATTCATCAAGCTCTCTACAGAGAAGATTCAGGTGAATGTGATTCAGGGTGCCGTAGGCCAGATCTCTGAGAACGATGTAATGCTTGCATCTGCTGCTGAGAACTCTATCATCATCGGCTTCAACGTTCGTCCTTCTGCTGCCGCTAAGAAAGTGGCTGAACAGCATGGCGTTGAGATTAACACCTACTCTGTCATCTACGATGCTATCGACGATATCACTTCTGTGATGGAGGGTATGCTCGATAAGGTGAAGAAGGAAGTTGTTACCGGTCAGGTTGAGGTACGTGAGGTTTACAAGATATCCAAGGTCGGCACAGTTGCCGGTGCTATGGTTGTCGAAGGTAAGGTTCACCGCACAGACAAGGCTCGTGTCATCCGTGACGGTATTGTGGTTCACACAGCCGAGATCAACGCCCTCAAGCGTTTCAAGGATGATGTCAAGGAGGTTGCTACCAACTTCGAGTGCGGTATCTCACTCGTTAACTTCAATGATATACAGCAGGGTGATATCCTCGAGACCTTCATGGAGATTGAGGTTAATCAGACTCTGTAATCATATAGGGATTGTAAATGTCAGAAAAGAATGAATTCGTCAAGCAGGTTGCCGAACAGAAATATGAGTTCGGCTTCACTACTGACGTACATACAGAGATAATACCTGTAGGACTGACAGAAGATGTGGTGCGTCTTATTTCTGAAAAGAAGGGCGAGCCGGATTGGATGTTGGAGTTCCGACTCAAGGCCTTCCATTATTGGGAGACTCTTGAGCAGCCTACCTGGGGGCATCTTGACATACCCCCGATAGACTATCAGGCAATATCATACTATGCCGACCCTTTGGCAAAGAAACCGAAGAATAAGGAGATTGACCCGGAACTGGAGAAGACCTTCGACAAACTCGGTATTCCGCTTGAGGAACGTCTTGCATTGAGTGGTACTGCTGTTGATGCCATCATGGACTCTGTATCTGTGAAGACTACCTTTAAGGATAAACTGAAGGAGAAGGGCATCATCTTCATGTCAATAGGTGAGGCTATCAAGGAGCATCCGGACTTGATAAAGAAGTATCTGGGTACTGTGGTTCCTTACCGTGACAATTACTTTGCAGCTCTTAACTCTGCCGTTTTCTCTGACGGATCTTTCGTCTATATACCCAAAGGTGTGCGTTGTCCTATGGAACTTAGTTCGTATTTCCGCATTAACGCGGCTAATACAGGACAGTTTGAGCGTACTCTTATCGTGGCAGACGATGATTCATACGTTTCTTATCTTGAAGGATGTACAGCTCCTATGCGTGATGAGAACCAGCTTCATGCCGCTATTGTGGAGATTATCGTAAATGACAGGGCAGAGGTGAAGTACTCAACCGTACAGAACTGGTATCCGGGCGATGAGAACGGCAAGGGTGGTGTGCTTAACCTCGTTACAAAGCGTGGTGAGCTTCGCGGTGAGCGTTCAAAGCTCTCATGGACACAGGTAGAGACAGGTTCGGCTATCACTTGGAAGTATCCGTCATGCGTGCTGAGAGGTGATGATTCTGTTGCGGAGTTCTATTCCGTGGCTGTCACCAACAACTATCAGCAGGCAGATACAGGAACGAAGATGATACATCTTGGCAAGAATACCAAGTCAACGATTATCTCTAAGGGTATCTCGGCAGGTCATTCGCAGAACTCATATAGAGGTCTTGTGAGGGCTGGTTCTAAGGCAGATAATGCCCGCAACTATTCTTCATGTGACTCGCTGTTGCTTGGTTCGGAGTGTGGTGCGCATACGTTCCCTTATATGGACGTGCATAACGATACTGCAATCTTTGAGCATGAGGCTACCACTTCAAAGATATCTGAGGATCAGCTCTTCTACTGTCAGCAGCGTGGCATTCCGATGGAGCAGGCTGTAGGTCTCATTGTCAATGGCTATGCCAAGGAGGTGATACAGAAACTGCCTATGGAGTTTGCGGTTGAAGCGCAGAAACTGCTTAGCGTGAGCCTTGAAGGAACTGTAGGATAATACTGATGTTTCGAGATTTGCGTTTAGAGTTTAGTGTTTAGGGATTAGTGAACAGATGTCTCAACACACAAAAACTCTAAACACTAATCACTAAACTCTAAACAATAAAATAGCTGGTTTCGGCCAGTTGTCATAATTAACCATTATCAATAACTAAAACCTCTTAGAAAATGAAAAAGTATCTTGCAGAAGCATTTGGAACATTCGTTCTCACACTTCTTGGTTGCGGCACAGCCGTATCTCTCGCATGTGGTTCTGATACCGCATCAGTAGTTGGCACAGCAATGGCTTTCGGCCTTTCTGTTATCGCTATGGCATATACCATAGGGGGTATCAGCGGTTGTCACATCAATCCTGCAATCACTCTCGGTTGCCTCTTGACGAAGCGCATAAGCTGTAAGGATGCTACCGGATACATGATTGGACAGGTATGTGGCGCAATCATCGCTGCTGCTGTTCTCTATGTGTTCACGCATTTCTCAGGTGCAAGTTTTGGAGGCACTCTTACCGGAGCTAATACCTGTGACGGCTGTAATGACAGTCAGATAGGCGGTCTGATCGTTGAGATTGTTCTTACCTTTATATTTGTGCTCGTTGTGCTTGGAACAACAGACGCAAAGAAGGGTGCAGGCAACTTTGCAGGTCTCGCTATAGGTCTCTCTTTGATTCTCATACACCTTGTAGGTATTCACTATACAGGTACATCCGTAAACCCAGCCCGTTCTATCGGTCCAGCTCTTTTCGAAGGAGGTGTGGCTCTCGAGGATCTCTGGGTATTCATCATAGGCCCATTCATCGGTGCAGCTCTCTCTGCATGTGTATGGAAGGCTATTGGTGAGGAGTAAAGGAAATGCGGTCTCTCTCCCCGGCTTTACACATACTCCGATGTTATCAACATCGGACTTCCCTCTGTAGGGAGGGAGCTGGAGTGTTTAGAGGCTAATTTAATAATTGAAATGTCTTTCGCCTTCCGGCTCCCTCTCTACGGGAGAGGGCGGGGGGAGAGGCCATAATTTATAATTATAAATCGTGTTAGAAGTCAAAAACCTTCACGCCCGTATAGGCGATAAGGAAATTCTTAAAGGCATAAACCTTACCATCGGTGATGGTGAGGTTCATGCTATTATGGGACCTAACGGTTCCGGAAAATCAACTCTTAGTGCCGTTCTCGTCGGAAATCCTCTCTATGAGGTTACTGAAGGCGAGGCATGGTATAATGGCAAGAACCTGCTTGAGATGAAGCCGGAGGATCGTGCTCATGAGGGCCTTTTCCTCTCTTTCCAGTATCCTGTGGAGATACCTGGTGTCTCTATGACAAACTTCATGAAGGCTGCTATCAACGAAAAGCGAAAGTATCAGGGACTTGCCCCTCTCTCTGCTTCTGAGTTCATCAAGCTGATGAAGGCTAAGCGTGAGATTGTTCAGCTCGATGCTAAACTCGCCAACCGATCTGTAAACGAGGGTTTCTCTGGTGGCGAGAAGAAGCGTAACGAGATATTCCAGATGGCTATGCTTGAGCCTACTCTCTCCATACTCGACGAGACCGACTCTGGTCTTGACGTTGATGCTATGCGCATTGTGGCAGATGGCGTAAACATGCTTCATACAGACAAGACAAGCACGATAGTGATAACTCACTATGAGCGCTTGCTCGACATGATTAAGCCAAGTGTCATCCATGTGCTTTGGAATGGCAGGATAGTGAAGACTGCCGGTCCTGAACTTGCCAAGGAGATTGAGGTTCGCGGCTATGACTGGATAAAGGCGGAAGCTTCTCTTAATTGATAATTGAAAATTGATAATTGAAAATTTGGAAAGCGAAAAGCAATATATAGACCTCTATGCACAATGCCGTGATATGATCAACGGTCATAGCAATGAGGTGATGAACTCTGTGCGCGAAAAGGCATTTGAGGATTTCAAACGTCTGGGATTCCCTACGAGGAAGGTGGAGAGATATAAGTACACCAATATGGCGGAACTCTTTGCGCCTGACTATGGACTTAACCTCTCTCGTCTTGAGATTCCCGTAAACCCTTACGATGCCTTCAAGTGTGATGTGCCTAATATGAGTACATCGTTGTATTTCGTCGTTAATGATGCCTTCTACGACAAGGCTCTTCCAAAGGCAGAACTGCCAGAGGGCGTGTTTGTCGGCAGATTGGCTGATGCTCAGGCTAAGGTAGCAAGTTTGTATGGTTCACTTGCTGATACCTCAACCGACGGTATCACAGCACTTAACACCATGCTTGCCCAGGATGCCCTTCTCGTCTATGTATCAAAGAACGTAAAGGTGGATCGTGCTATTCAGGTCATCAACATTCTCCGTTCTGATGTCGAGCTCATGGTGAATCGTCGTGTGCTTATCGTTCTTGAACAAGGGGCAGATGCAAAGATATTGTTCTGTGACCATGCTGCTGACGACCGTAAGTTCCTTGCTACTCAGGTTGTAGAGGTCTTTGTGGGTGAGAATGCCCATCTCGACATGACCTGTCTTGAAGAGACTCATTACAAGAATGTGCGCGTGAGCAACGTTTATATCGACCAGAAGGCAAATTCACGTGTTGACCATAATGTCATTACCCTTCATAATGGCGTGACACGCAATCGTACAGACCTTGTATTCTCTGGAGAAGGCGCAGAATGTTATATGAACGGTTGTGTGATAGCTGATAAGGAGCAGCATGTGGACAACAACACTCTTATTGACCACAAAGTACCACATTGCGATTCTCATGAGCTTTATAAATATGTTCTCGATGACAAGGCGGTTGGTGCATTTGCAGGTAAGGTTCTTGTGCGTAAAGATGCTCAGAAGACCACTTCTCAGGAGACCAACCAGAACCTTTGTGCTACTAAGGAATGCCGTATGTACACCCAGCCTATGCTTGAGATTTATGCAGATGATGTGAAATGTGCTCATGGCTCTACTGTAGGTCAGTTGAACGACAAGGCATTGTTCTATATGCAGCAGCGAGGCATCTCTCTTGAAGAAGCTCGTACCTTGCTTCAGAATGCCTTTATTGGTGAAGTGATAGACAGAATACAAGTAGAACCGCTTCGTGATCGTCTTCGTCATCTCGTAGAGAAACGTTTCAGAGGTGAACTGAATAAATGTGAAGGCTGCAAGTTATGCAGGTAGAAGTTCATTTGCGGAAAAACAACGGATTTTCTTGTAAAGTCCCCTTGTTCTTAGAAGAGAAAAATATAGCGGTAATCACTTCATATTGAAGTTGATTACCGTTTTTTCTTATTACTGCTTTTATTCTTTTGCGTATTGAATTTGTAAACACACAAACATTCTATTGTTGAGTACGTTTCCCGCAATGTTTTATACTTATTCTGTTATCTCAATCCACGTCCCAAGGCTTTTAGCTCTTTGAAAGACATCCCTAAGTAAGGATTCTTTATCCCAACAGACTTGTCCAGTTTCTTCTGCTGTTCCACAGCCTCTTTCGAGGTTACAGGCTGGTTCTATTGTGCTTTTGATAAACGAATTGCCTCCATATAATCTGTCCAATTCATTATTGTTCATGCTAAAGTGTGAAAAAACATAGTCGCCCAATAAAGGCTGACGCATGTCTCTGATTTTATGAGTGCAAAGTTACTTTTTTTTCTTGAAACATCCAAACAAATCAAACAATTTGTGAAAAACAAGAGGTGAAGAGCGAATCTCTTCACTTTTTGTTTATTAAGGAATAGTGCTGAATTTGAGCATAAGAATCGTAAATACAAAGCATAGACAATAGATTTCCAATTCCCGATTGGAGATGAATTGGAGGTGAATTGGACTTGAATTGGAGCTGCTACTACCTTACATAGAAAAACAAGAGAGAATAAGATTTGATTTAGCGTTGTTTTTCCTACAAAGATTTTTGTCTTCTCTTGTTTAAAATCAAAAAGCAAAAAAATGACTTCTCCAATAGCAATTTCCAATAGCATTTCTTGCACGTTAGGAAATAAAATGCTATTTTTGCAAGCAAAAAGAAAATATAGACAAATAACATATTAACATATAGCATTAACTATTATTTCGCGTTCAAAAAAAAGAAAAAGCCTGAGAAACTGATTTCTTTTTGCAGAAGAAGTAATCGGAATGCTGTTCACGGAAAGACTTCTATTTAGGAGAGTTATCCGTACATCTACACATTAGTTAATGTTCACACCTACAGGGTGTGGACATTCTATCCTGTGTGGATGGCGGGTTTCATTCTCAGGCTTCCCGTGAACGCGAAAGGAAAGGTGTCTGCACCTTTTCTGTTCCCATGAAAAAATCTGCATATAGTGATTAGTAGTTTAATGCAAAACTACAAAATTACTATGGCAGATAATACAGAAGAATTACACCGTAGGATAAAGGAGCTTGAAAAGGAAGTTGCTTACCTAAACGACCAGCTAAAACAGGATGACCGTTTTGGCTTAAAATGGATTGATGTACCAGAAGCTTTCGACAAAGAAAGCGAAAATAAAATCCCAATTCTTGAAGAAGTACCAGAACTTGCTATTACAAATGATGATGGCAAGCCAACCCATATTCTTATTGAGGGTGACAACTATCACGCTCTTACATGTCTTAACTATACTCATCACGGTAAGGTGGATGTAATATATATTGATCCTCCGTACAATACAGGTAGTGATGGATTTACATACAAAGACAAGAGATTTCTTGATAAATATCCTGATGGTCAGCCAATACCAAAGAATCATCCATTAAGACATAGTGTGTGGTTATCCTTTATGGAAAAGAGACTTAGATTGGCTCAACCTCTTTTAAAGAACGATGGTGTAATATACATCAGCATTAATGAAGAAGAATATGCAAATTTAAAATTACTTTGTGATAAGGTATTTGACTGTTCAAATTATATCACTACTATAACAATTAAAGTTCGTCATGAAAATCGTATATTAAAAGGCGATAAACCTATTCATGAAACAACAGAATTGTTATTGATGTATAGAAATTCATCTTCTTTTGTCATCAATAAAAGAATCGTTGATAATTCTGACCCTTCTGAATACATCTATGAGATTAATGAGTTGATTGATAATCCTGAGATTATCAATATGGGTGGAAGGGATGTCAAGGTTTTTAAACCAAATCAATATGAAATCGTTGAATGTTCTGCCGATTTCTCACACCTAAAGAAAATTAACATACGAGGTTCCTTAAAAACAGGCAATAGTTCTGGTAGATTTCATATGAGTTATCTTGAAGAACGTAATGATGAGTTTAATGTAATATACAAAGTCCCAAATATAGGTGAAGATGGAAGAGGCGCAAGATATTTTTTATCTCGAAGTAATAAGGATATGGCCAATGGCTTTTATTTTCAAGGTGCTCCATTAACAAGAGAAGATACTAAAGAGGTTCCATATCCAAACTTCTTGGATTTTGAATCTGAGTTCAACTTAGTAGGAACAGAAGGCGGTGTGCCTTTTGATGGCGGAAAAAAACCGATAGAATTTATTAAATTTCTTCTGCAACTTGCAAAAGGAGACTCTAAAGATTTAGTGGTTTTAGATTTCTTTGGAGGAAGTGGATCAACCGCACATGCTTATCTTGATGCAAATCTTGATGGGCAAGTCATACTTGTTCAAATGCCAGAACTTACGTATGAATATAAAAATGAAAAAAAGGTTGCAAAAAATAATTGTAAAAGCATATTTAATGCTGGATTTGAAAATATAACTCAAATAACAAGAAAAAGATTTGAGAATATAATAAACGGCTACATTACAGACAAGAAAATCAGTAAGGTTTTATATGAAGAAGAGTTAACTCCTTCTTCATTGAAAAATGCAAAATCTTTTCTTGATAATATTAAAAAGTTAAAGGAAGAATATGCATGTCAATACGATAAACTGAAAGTACAAATAGAAGATAATGTATTGTCATTAGTAGGAGAAACAACGAAAAAAAGCAAAGTCAATCCTCTTGGCAACTCTCTGAAATATTATCGTACTTCTTTCATTGGCTCAAATACAAGTAATCAAGCAACGGACGAGGATAAGACATTACTTTCACAGAAAGCGGGCTGTCTTCTTGCACTTGCAGAAAATACACTATACGAGCAGAAGAAAACAGATAATTATCAGATTTTCAAAGATAAGAACAAAGAAGTCTGGACGGCTATTTACTTCAAGGAAGATTATAGGCAAAAGTTTTTCTCTCCATTCGTTGAAGAAGTGTCAAAGCTCAACGGAAAAAAGAATGTCTATATATTCAGTTGGGGTGATGTCGGCTCATTTGAGTCATACTTTGATGGTGTTAGTGGAATAGATATTAAGGGCATTCCACAGCCTATTCTCGATATTTACAAATCGCTTAATTCATAAATTGATATGGAACAGATAGCATTTCAGATAGAAGCAGTTGAAAAATTGATACATAATATCAAAATGCTCTGGTCACAACCAAAGCACCAGATACCAATAGTATTCAAAGCTCCAACAGGTAGTGGTAAGACATATATGACAGAAAAGATGATATGTGACCTTGCAGAACAACCTGATTGGGACAGAGATGTAGCGTATGTATGGATTACTTTTTCCGAAGATCTCGCCATCCAAAGTAAGGAGAAATTTGATAAGTATTTCCCTACAAGCCAACATGGACGATTGCTAACAATAGAAGATTTCAACCTCGGCAAGTTGCAGAAGAATGATGTCCTGTTTATAAACTGGCAGAAACTTGTTAGCAAAGCAGCAGAGAATCGCATATACAGGCGACCTGATGATGAACGTATGCGACATGAAAGTCGTGTGTATTTTGAGGATTTTATAGAGAATACGCATAATGATGGTAGAGAAATCATCCTTATTATTGACGAGAGCCACCTTAACGTGACAGACTCAGCATATAGGGATGTTATAAATCCTCTTAATCCAAAGATAAAGCTAAATGTTTCAGCAACGCCAAAAAGAGAAAGTATTCCAACACAAGATGAAATAGAAGATTATAAGGCTGCTTACGTGCGAATCAAGCACGAAGATGTAGTTGCACAAGGACTTATCAAAGAGAACATAATCTGTCAGACGAAAGAGGAACTTGAAAAATATGATGGTGAGGATATGGATCATATTCTCATCAAACTTGCCATTGATAGGCGTAAACAACTAAAAGCAGAAATAGAGTCTTTCGGAAAAGATGTCAATCCACTCGTGATTATTCAGCTGCCTAATGACGATGAGGAATTAACGAAAGAAGGCAAGCCTACAAAGGAAGAAATAACGAGGGAATATCTTATATCACAGGGCGTAAAAGCAGATAGGATTGCGTCATGGTTTACAGGAAACAAGAAGCCCATAGGCTTGGAAATGGATAATAATCCTTATGAGTACTTGCTATTCAAAACAGCGGCAGGAACAGGGTGGGATTGTCCTCGTGCGCAGATACTGGTTATGTTCCGCGATGTGAAATCAGAGATATTCCATACTCAGACAATAGGTCGTATATTGCGTGTGCCTATTATGAATGAAGAGGTTTCAAAGGTATTCCGTAATGGATATATCTACACAAACTTCTCTCGTGATGCTGTGGAACATGCAGAATACGAAGGTAATGAGAACAAGCCAAAGACATTAATAGCTCAAAATAAGAAGGGTGAAGATTATATGATTGCCCCAAAATTGTTGACCGATTTTCTTTCGCGCGTAGATTATGGTGATTTAGGTAAAGCCGGAGATTTTCAGCAATGTCTTTTCGATACATTTAACAAATACTTTGGCATAACAGAGGATGATGGCTTTGATGTGTTAAGAGGCAAACTTATTGCAAAGGGCTTGGATATATCTGCGAATTTTGTTCATGAAATAATCAGCGATACGGAATTCAAGGATTTTGAGAAGATAGGAATAAAGCTAAAGGAAGCAAAACAAACTGTTCGTGAATGGAGCGAAAGCGATGTTCAAAAATGGTTTACGCTTACTCTTGTAAATATACTGAAGTCACAAACAGATAATGATTGCAAGGTTGGTAGTATCGTGCGTTCTATACCTACCCTGAAATCAGCAATACGCTTATGGTTTAAGTTCTTTGCCCTTCCGTCAGAAAGCGAAGACCGTTGGTATAGGGTGTTTCTGAATGATACAATCAACAAAGAGGCTTCAAGCATCTTTAGAAGATTGATAACAGAGACATTAAAAGCTTATCACCCTTTGCTTGAGGAACAACTTCGTCAACGTCGTGAGGATAATGAACAGCGACAAAGTGAGCCGTTTATATTGAAGAAAATGTATGCCTTTACAGAGGACTATGAGACATTACCTGCAAACAAATGTCTTTTAGATCCTTTCTATCTTCGTAAAAACTATAATGGAAGAAATACAGAAGAGGCTTTTGCTAAATATCTTGATCAACAAGAAACAATTGAATGGTGGTTTAAGAATGGTGATAATGGAAAAGACTGGCTTGCTATCAGATACTATAACGAAGTAGCAAATCAAGAGGCTCTTTTCTATCCTGATTGGATTTACATGAAAAAGGATGGTACTATCGGCATATTTGACACTAAGGGTGGCATTACAGCCTCCGACCCTTCTACCAAGAATAAGGCAGAGGCTTTACAGAAGAGGATAGCTACCCTAAATGCATGGCATAGGGAAACGATTATATATGAAGGTGGTATCGTAATCCAATCAAATGGATTATGGTATTATAATGATAGCGACGCATACAATTATCAGTCAGGTAGTACTGATGGCTGGAAAAGTATGAATGAATTATTTTCTTGAGTCCATTGTAAATCCTATGTAGCTCCCTTGTAAGTCCCATTTTTCGCCCATTCCTAGGAACGGACTTGGAACGGATTAGAAGCGAAGGAGAAACGGACCTGAAGCGAAGGAATAACGAAGGATGTAATAAGGTTCTTTGAGAATGGGTGTAATACTCCTGAAATGAAAAAATCTAAAAGTTTTTAGAGAGAGTATTACACCTTTTGCTGTTATGTGTGAAATCTTTCCTGATTATCAACGTGTTAGGTGCGGTGTAATACCCTTGAAAGTATTACACCATTTTGGGGGATTTGGTGTAATACTGGTGTAATACTTTCGGGGGTATTACACCAAGGAAAATTGATTGATACACAATTGTTTAGTGTGCTTAAAACGACAAAGGTGTAATACTCGGCGTTGAAAACTTTTTTCAAATAGTATTACACCGACTATTACACCAGTATTACACGAGTTTCTGGAAACCTTCTATTTAACGTCAGTTCGACAAAATCCTCCACTTGCTACAAGAAAAAATTAATGCGACATTAATGTGTCATTTGTGATCATTAATGTAGGTTCGCAGAGCGAAAACATATAATATCTCATTAATATCACGTTAATACCGTATTAATTTTCCGTAAAGTACAAGCATCGGAGATGCATCCATGAAATTTTCGCTAAGGCTCAACAAGCTGAAGCAAGTCGTCGAACTCACGTTAAATTTATCAAATCAAAGATTTCTTACCGGACAACAATAAATATCAAGCAAGTTTTGGGGATAATCTGCACTTATTTGTAATGAATGGATAAATAAAACTGCCCCATTTTTGTTAAAATGAGGCAGTCTCTATATGTTTCTACTCTCTCTGAATATCAGCAGAGGGCGGGTATGAACTTGGCAAAGAGATAAAGCCCTTTGTTGCCAGCTATTACTTCGTGCTTTATTTTTGCAGGCATTATTGATATTACACCAGGTACGTAGTCTATAGATTTACCGTTGTTAAGACAGATTCCGCTACCGGCTACAACCTCGTGCGTTTCGAGTTGCGTTTCATGAGTGTGCAACCCAATTTTGCAGTTTGGCGCAATTCTTACCAGATGATAACTGAAAAGACCACCGCTATCCTTTGCTGTTACAATGTGTTTCAGAGCCACACCCTCGAATGTTGGGTGCTCGTTCCATTTCAGACTGTTGAAATCTACCACTCTTTCGGGCAAGGCTAGTTGCCCTTTGTCAAATTTTTCAAATATTTCCATTTTGTGTAACTGTATAATGATTTAACGCTGCAAAATTACGAAAATGGAAAATATTATGCTTGTATAAAATTGCTGATTTTCAGATGTCGCGGATTTTTCTCTGATATTCCGACGGAGAGATGCCCACAATCTTTTTGAAACACTTGTCAAAATGGCTCGAATCGTAGAAGCCGTTGTCTAAGGCGGCATCAATCAGCCGACCGCCAAGGCCAAGTTCCTTCTGCGCTTTTCGCACTCTTACCTGAATCATTAACTGATGAGGCGTCAGTCCGATTTTCGACTTGAACTTTCTGATTAAGTGATATTTGCTTATGTAAACATCTTCCGAAAGTTGGTCGAGCAAGTATATATCTGATGATTTCTCAGCTATCTTGTCGGCAACCCTCTGAATGTCTTCTGACAATTTGTAACGCTCATCGCCTATACTTTCCGCAATCAGTTCGATGGCGTCGGTCAGTTCGGTTTTAATTCTGTTATCAAAACCGTTTTCTGCCGAGATTTCATCGAACTTAGCACTTACTTTCTGGCTAATTTCGTTGGCAGACTCTGAAGAAAACAATTCTTTGTTTATGCAGATTGACAGGATCTGCGAATCTGCTTCCACTTTAACAGAATGAGGCATATACGGACGCACGATGAATGTATCGCCTTTCTTTAGAATTATGCTTACATTGTTGTATAAGAGCATTGCCTCGCCCTTTGTGATGAATGTAATTACATAATGATCGGTATGGTTATGCAGACCGAAATCTTTTGTAATATCTTCTGTTACAACAAATTCAATACTTCTGTCATCAAGAATGAAATATTGCATAAAACAACGATAGGTGAGATCATAATGAGAATTTATTTCCCGAAACAAAAGACGGACTTAATATCCGAATACCTCTTCGAGCGTGAGACGACGGATAGGAGCTATCTGTTCTAAAGCTTTGATGTCGAGTTCCTTCTCATCGCCGAGAATGATGTAGCGATAAGGCTTGTTAGCCATGTTCTGATTCTCGAAATCCACGATGTCCTTCAGATTGAGGGATGGCAAGAGGTTATAAACTTTTTGGTTGAGATCATAGTCAAGGCCGAGACGCTGTGCGTTGACATAGGCATTGAGCACAGAGAACTTGGTTGTACGCTGACTGGCAATCTGCTTCATTGCTGCGTCCTTGGCAATCTGGAAAGCGGCCTCGCTCTGTGGCATATTGTTTAGAATCTCATGGAACTGCTTAACACAATCCATCATCTTGTCGTTCTGAGTGATGATATGAGTAAAGAAGTTCTCGGTCTCACCCTTGCGGCTTGGACGGTTGTAGTAAGCATAGGCGTTGTATGCAAGTCCGCGAGCCTCACGCATTTCCTGGAACACGATGCCATTCATACCGCCACCATAGTATTCGTTGAATAGGGTGGTGATGCCCTGCTTCTCAGGATTCCATGCACGTGCCTCATTATGGTACATACGCATGTAGATGTTCTTGGCATCGTAAGGCGCAATCCATATCTCGTTCTGTGGCGTCTGTCGTGCGGCGAATGGCTGTCCCTGAGGAGCTGGGGAGAGAGTCTTGGCTGTCTTGTGGTATTTGCCCACAACATCCGACAGTTCCTTCTCGCTGAGAGGACCATAATATAAAACAGTATGCTCATAGTCTGAGATGTTCTTCAAGAGGTCGGTGAACATCTTTGGATCGGCTTCTTGCAGTTGCTGGGCAGTCATATCGTCACGACGCATGTTGTGAGGACCATAGACTGCATAATGATAGAGGTAGTCGAAACAGTTCTGCTGATTCTTCTTGGCATCCTCGCGATTCTTCATGATAAGGTCAACAAACTGCTTGTAAGCATCCTTGTCAGCCTTTGCGTTGGTCAGGATGTCTTCAAGAAGAGCGAGAGCCTGTGGCATATTCTCGCTAAGACCGCTGAGGGAAATATTGATGTTATTGCCATTCACGCCCACGTTCATGTTGCACGCAAGTTTATAGAACTGCTGCTTTACCTCGGTGGCAGATAGCTTGTCTGTGCCTAAATAGTTGAGGAAATGGGCTGCAATGTCGTAGCGGTTGTCATCCTCATGTCCGAAGTCGTAGCGGAAAGAGAGGTTGAAAAGACCGTCTGTGGTATTCTGCTTGTAGAGCAGAGGGAGTCCGTTCTTTGTCTTGCTGACGGTAAGGTCTTTCTTGAAATCGAGGAACACAGGCTGTATCGGGTCAACCTTGGTATTCTGAATGTCCTTTACGAACTGGCTGACCTGATCGCGGTTGGTAGGAATAGCAGTAATTGCTGGCTTGTCGATTTTCTTCTGGAGAGAATCCACGCCCTGTTTCTTGAATACGGAAATATAGCCATCAGTAAAGAAACGGTTGGCAAATGCCACAATCTGTTCCTTCGTCATGCCACTCATACGGTCGAGCTTCTTTACAGCCTGTTCCCATTCCGTTCCGCAGATGAAGGCATCCATGAACTGCGATACGCGATAGCGGTTATTGTCGAGTGAACGGAAATAGTTGAGTTTCTTGTTGTTGATGACAGAAGGCAAGAGGTCATCAGAGAACTCTCCGCGCTTCAATCTGCTGATTTCATCGAGCATGAGCTGACGGACTTCCTTCAAATCCTGACCTTGTTTAGGTGTACCTATAAGGATGAAACCAGAGTAGTCTTGAAGTGATTCCAAGCCTGCCTCGGCCCCTTGCACTTTCATGCTCTGGTTCAGGTTGAGGTCGAAGAGACCGGCTTTACCATTGCTGAGAATATCGCCGATGACATCGAGCGTGTCACATTGAAGTGATGCTGCCTTTTCTGCCGGCCATGCCATAAATAGCATTTCTGCCTGTTGGCCGACTACCGTAGTATCTACAGGAGCGGTGTATGGCTTCAGGGCAGGGAATACAGGCTGACGGACATCATCGCCCTTCTTCCAACCGCCGAAATACTGGTCGAGTAGGGCAATGGTCTTGTCCGGGTCGAAATCACCTGCCATACAGATGGCAACATTGTTAGGCACATACCATTTTTTGAAATAGTTCTCTATGTTGACGATAGATGGGTTCTTGAGGTGATCCTGAGTACCGATGACCGTCTGTGTGCCGTATGGGTGATTAGGGAAAGCCTTTGCTAATAGGGCATCAAAGCACTTGTTCATATCGCTTGACAATCCTATGTTGTATTCCTCATAAACAGCCTCAAGCTCGGTGTGAAAACCGCGGATAACCATATTCTGGAAACGGTCGCTCTGAATCTTTGCCCAGTTCTCAATCTCGTTGCTTGGGATGTCCTCGGTATAGCAGGTCACGTCGTAGCTTGTGAAGGCGTTAGTGCCCTCAGCGCCTATTGTAGCCATGAGTTTGTCGTATTCATTCGGGATGAAATACTTGGCAGCCAACTGTGACACAGAATCAATCTCGTGGTATTTCTGCTTGCGAAGTGCAGGATCCTTGATGGTGCGGTACTCCTCGTAACGCTTCGTGATATCGTCGAGCAATGGCTTCTCTGCTTCAGGATTATTAGTTCCGAACTTCTTTGTACCCTTGAACATAAGGTGCTCCAGATAGTGAGCCAGACCTGTTGTTTCGGCAGGGTCGTTCTTTGAACCTGTTCGCACAGCAATATAAGTCTGGATGCGTGGTTTTTCCTTATTCACAGACAGATACACTTTTAGTCCGTTGTCAAGGGTGTAGATGCGAGTCTGCATCGCATCGCCTGCCACCGTCTGATACTTGTAGTCCTTGGCACTTGCGTTTATACTCATTCCGAGTACCAGCAATGCAAAGCTTAAGATTTTTCTTGTTTTCACAGGTTGGAGAAAATGTTATATGTTAATTGTTATTTGTTAATTGTTATTTGTTAATTGTTCTATCACCTTCACATTCGCTTCCCTCAGCGATTCACTTGCTGCTGCAAGGTTCTTTGAGAACTCCTCGAAGGTCTCTGCACCAGAGTCGCAGAGATCGGTGACGGATTTCACGAAAAGGATAGGCTTCTGGAAAAGAGAGCATACGAAAGCTATTGCTGCACCTTCCATATCCTTGAGCTGACCGCCGTTCTCGTGGATTATCTTCTCGTCGCATGGCTGCATGTCAAGACTTGAGCCGGTCGTTACCTTGCCCATCTCAAAGCCGAGTTTCTTTGCTAAAGCTTTAGAGCCTTCCCATACAGGATAGTTGCCGAGAGCCTGAGTGCCCCAGGCATCATCGCCAGGTACACGGCGGTCGTGGAACATCACACCATTGCCGATATACACTTCAGCGATGCTTGCCCCCTCGCTCTTGAACCCACCGCAAGTACCGCTGTTGACGATGATGTCAGGATTTATCTTCTGAATTGCAGCGAGTGTGGCAACAGATGCAGCCTCGCAACCCACGAGGTCAGAGCCGTGTTGCTGTCCGTTGAGGACAATATTCAATTCCGTTCCGCCGTTGTCCTCGGAAAGAATGCTTCTGTATAGCTTGCAGGGTAGTGGGGCAAAGAAATCCTTTACCTCCTTAACACCGAAGTGCTCAATGAATGGCTGTGCCTCTGCTTGCATAGCCACAATATAACATATTTTCATTGTGTGTGATAATTTTTTGTTAAATCGGGATTGCAAAGTTAATAATTAAGAAACAGAAAAACGAAGAATTGCACTACTTATTTAATAAAAATAGGTAAAAAAGAACAAAAAACCGTTTTTTTTTATTAACTTTGCACTCTAAAAATTACAAACGTGTACCAGTCTTTTAAGGCTATCACGCGCTATTTTTAGAGTGCAAAAAAATGCACATGTATTCGGAACGACAATTTTTGTGAGGAAATTTAATAGAGGTTATAATCAGTAAGTTTAATAATAAGTAAAATGACACGTGTAATTAAATTGTCAAAAGGTCTTGACATCAATCTTGCAGGTAAGGCTGAGCCAAAGAAGGTCGCTTTGTCTGCGGGAAAGTTGTTTGCCTTGAAACCATCTGACTTTGAGGGCGTGAAGCCAAAGGTTGTGGTTAAGGAAGGCGACAAGGTCAAGGCTGGTGATGCTTTGTTCGTCAACAAAGACTTTCCGCAGGTGAAGTTTGCTTCTCCAGTCAGCGGTACCGTTACGCTCGTGGAGCGTGGTGACCGCCGTAAGCTGCTCAGCATTCAGGTTGAGGCTGATGCACAGCAGGAGTTCGTGGATTTCGGCAAGAAGGATGTAAAGTCTCTTGACGCACTGGCTGTGAAGGACGCTCTGCTCGATGCAGGTCTCTTCGGGTACATTAACCAGTTGCCTTACGCTATCTCTACAAATCCAGAGACAGCTCCAAAGGCGATCTTCGTCTCAGCTTTCAGAGATATGCCATTAGCTGGTGATTTCTCTTTCGAGCTTAAGGGACAGGAGGCAGACTTCCAGACTGGTCTTTCTGCACTCGCTAAGATTGCAAAGGTTTATGTAGGCGTTAATGAGTCTATGAGTCTTAGCGACGTAGAGGTTGTTGAGTTCCGCGGTAAGTGTCCTGCTGGTAATGTTGGTGTTCAGGTTAACAACATTGATCCGGTGAACAAGGGAGAGATTGTTTGGACAGTAGAGCCAAGTGTAGTTATCTTCTTTGGCCGTCTTTTCAACACAGGTAAGGTAAATCTCACTCGTACCGTTGCCGTTGCAGGTAGCGAGATGAAGGAGAACGGATATGTTGATGCTCTCGTTGGTCAGCAGTTGACAATCAATGCAGGTGCCAATGCTCGTGTCATCATGGGCAATCCTCTGACAGGTAAGGTTGTTGCTACTACACAGCAGGCTTCAGCCATAACTGTAACTCTCGGTGCTCATGTAAGTGAGATTACAGCTATTCCAGAGGGAAACAATGCTGACGAGATTCTTGGTTGGATTATGCCACGTTTCGGTCAGTTCTCTGTAAACCGCAGTTACTTCTCTTGGCTCTTCGGTAAGAAGCAGTATAAGCTCGACGCTCGTGTAAAGGGTGGTGAGCGTCATATGATTATGAGTGGTGAGTATGATAGCGTGCTTCCAATGGATATCTACGCTGAGTATCTCATCAAGGCAATCATCACTGGCGACATCGACAAGCAGGAGCAGCTCGGTATCTACGAGGTAAGTCCAGAGGACTTCGCCCTCGCAGAGTTCGTTGATAGTAGTAAACTTGAATTGCAGCGCATCGTCCGTGAAGGTCTTGACGTGCTGAGAAAGGAAAATGAGTAATGAGCTTCTTAAGAAATTATCTGAATAAAGTAAAGCCAAACTTCGAGGAAGGTGGTAAGCTTCATGCTTTCCGCAGCGTCTTCGATGGTTTCGAGACTTTCCTGTACGTACCAAATACTACAGCCAAGTCAGGTGCGAGCATCCACGATGCCATTGACTCTAAGCGTATCATGTCAATGGTAGTGATTGCTCTTATGCCTGCCCTTCTCTTCGGTATGTACAACATAGGATATCAGAACTATCTGGCAGCCGGTGTAGAAGGTTCTTGCCTTGATATGTTCATCTATGGTGCTCTTGTAGTAGTGCCAAAGATTCTTGTAAGTTATATCGTAGGTCTTGGCATTGAGTTCGCTTGGGCTCAGTGGAAGAACGAGGAGATACAGGAGGGTTACCTCGTAAGTGGTATCATCATTCCGATGATTCTTCCAGTTGGTTGCCCACTATGGGTTATCGTGCTCGCTGTTGCGTTCGCTGTTATCTTCGGTAAGGAGATTTTCGGTGGCACGGGTATGAATATCTTCAACGTGGCTCTCCTCGCGCGTGCGTTCCTCTTTTTCTCTTATCCAACCAAGATGTCTGGTGACACCGTATGGGTAAGCACAGAGAGTATTTGGGGCTTCGGTAACACACTTCCTGACGGATTCACATGTGCTACTCCTCTCGGCCAGATGGCTACAGGCAATGCACCTACAGCATCTCTCGTGGATAGCGTTATCGGTCTTATCCCTGGTTCTATCGGTGAGACAAGTGTTATCGCTATTGCTATCGGTGCTATTATCCTCCTTTGGACAGGTATTGCATCTTGGAAGACTATGTTCAGCGTATTTGCCGGAGGTGCTCTTCTTGGCTATATCTTCCAGGCTACTGGTCAGAGCCAGATAGAGTGGTATCATCAGTTCGCTATCGGTGGTTTCTGCTTCGGTGCAGTATTCATGGCTACTGACCCTGTAACATCAGCACGTACAGAGACTGGTAAGTACATCTACGGTTTCATCATCGGTGCTCTTGCTGTTATCATCCGTCAGATGAACCCTGGTTTCCCAGAGGGTATGATGCTTGCTATCCTCTTCGGTAACATGATGGCTCCTACAATAGACTACTTCGTAGTTCAGAGAAATATCAACAAGCGTCTTAACCGTGTAAAGAAGTAGAACTATGGCAAAACTGAATACAAATTCAAATGCTTATATCATAGCATACAGCTGCGTGATGGTTGTCATCGTGGCTTTCCTGCTCGCTTTCATCAGCAGTTCACTCAAGGACACACAGGACAAGAACGTAGCTCTTGACAAGAAGAAGCAGATACTTGCAGCTCTCAATATCCGTGACCTCTCAAACGATGCAAGTGCAAAGAAGTATCAGGAGGTTATCACCGCTGACGCTATCGTTGATGTTGACGGCAACATCGTAGAGGCAGGCGAACAGGGTGGTGTAAATGCAGGTTTCAAGCTCAACAGCGCTGACTATAAGGCTGGCAAGCTCGCTCTCTATATCTGTAATGTAGATGGCAAGAAGATCTCTGTTGTTCCTGTATATGGCATGGGACTCTGGGGACCTATATGGGGTTATATCGCAGTTGCTGAGGATGGAAATACCATCTATGGTGCATACTTCAACCATGAAGGTGAGACTGCCGGTCTTGGTGCCGAGATTAAGGACTCAAAGGCTTGGCAGGATAAGTTCATCGGTAAGACCATCTATGATGCTGCCGGTACACCTGTCATCAAGGTGCTGAAGTCAAGCGAGGTAAAGAACCCACAGAGCGAGGTTGACGCCGTTACTGGTGCTACACTTACATCTAATGGTGTTAGTGATATGCTTCAAGATGGTTTCAAGAAGTATAATGCAGCTCTGAAAAAGTAAAAAAAAGCAGCCTAACCAAGCCTTCCCAAAGGGAAGGATGTTAGGTAGAAAAATTCATCATAAAAATGACCAAGCCTTTATAAAGAAAAGGTCTTACGCTCTAAGTGTATAAAACATCCTTCCCTTTGGGAAGGCTTGGTTAGGCTTTAATTTTTAAAAGTATGGCAAACAGTAAAATGAAAGAGGTCTTCACAGCTCCGATCAACGTGCTCAACCCTGTGCTCGTACAGGTGCTTGGTATCTGTTCGGCTCTCGCTGTTACCTCTCAGCTTAAACCGGCTCTCGTGATGGGTCTTGCCGTTACTGTTATTACGGCGTTCAGTAACCTCATCATCTCAATACTGCGCAACACTATTCCAACACGTATCCGTATCGTGGTACAGCTTGTAGTAGTTGCTGCCCTTGTAACTATCGTTTCACAGATTCTCAAGGCATTCGCATACGATGTTAGCGTTCAGCTCTCTGTATATGTAGGTCTTATCATTACCAACTGTATCCTCATGGGCCGCCTTGAGGCATTCGCTATGCAGAACGGTCCTGTACAGTCACTCATTGACGGTTTCGCCAATGGTCTCGGTTATGGTCTTATCCTCGTTATCGTAGGTGCTTTCCGTGAGTTGCTCGGTCGTGGTTCTCTTCTCGGCTATCAGATTATCCCAGAAGGTGCATACGACTTCGGCTATATTAATAATGGTATGATGACAATGCCTGCTATGGCATTGATTATGATCGGTGTCGTAATCTGGATTCATCGTGCTTATTTCTATAAGGAGGAGAAATAAATGGAACAATTGATAAATCTATTCTTCAGGTCCATCTTCGTGGACAATATGATCTTCGCATTCTTCCTCGGTATGTGTTCTTTCCTTGCCGTTAGTAAGAATGTAAAGACATCTCTCGGACTCGGTCTCGCCGTTACCTTCGTGCTCTGCGTTACCGTTCCTACCAACTATTTGCTCCAGACCAAGATTCTCGGTCCTGACTGTCTCGTAGAAGGCGTGGATCTCAGCTATCTTGCTTTCATCCTCTTCATCGCAGTCATCGCTGGTATCGTGCAGCTCGTGGAAATGGTTGTAGAGCGTTTCTCTCCATCACTCTATGCAGCTCTTGGTATCTTCCTTCCATTGATTGCCGTGAACTGTGCTATCATGGGTGCTTCGCTCTTCATGCAGCAGCGTATCAACCTCGATCCATCAAACACTCAGTATATCGGTAGTGTCCTTGATGCGTTCGTATATGCTCTCGGTTCTGGTTTCGGTTGGCTCCTTGCTATTGTCAGCATGGGTGCTATCAGCGAGAAGATGGCATATAGCGATGTTCCAAAGCCTCTCCGTGGTCTCGGTATCACATTCATCACCGTAGGCTTGATGGCTATCGCAATGATGTGTTTCTCAGGACTCAAGCTTTAAAATAATAATTACAAATTGGTAATTAAGTATTATGAATATAGCATTTAATTTACTCAGCATAGGGGTATTCCTCGTGGTTATCCTCGTACTTGTAATAGTACTGCTGGTAGCAAAGAAATATCTCAGCCCAAGCGGTCAGGTTACCCTTACCGTGAATGGCGATACCAAACTGACCGTTAATCAGGGTGGTTCCGTTATGGCTACCCTTAATGAGAACGGCATCTACCTTCCTTCTGCCTGTGGTGGTAAGGCAAGCTGTGGTCAGTGTAAACTCCAGATTCTCAAGGGTGGTGGCGAGATTCTCGATTCAGAGAAGCCTCACTTCACTCGTAAGGAGATTAAGGACCACTGGCGTCTCGGCTGTCAGGCTAAGATCAAGGGTGACATGGAAGTAAAGGTTCCTGAGTCTGTATTGGGCGTTAAGGAATGGGAGTGTACCGTTATCGGCAACCGTAACGTGGCTACATTCATCAAGGAGTACAAGGTGGCTCTTCCTCCAGGCGAGCACATGGACTTTGAGCCTGGTTCTTATGCTCAGATCCGTATCCCAGCATTCGAACTCGACTACGACAAGGACTTCGACAAGTCTCTTATCGGCGATACTTATCTCCCAGCATGGGAGAAGTTCGGCTTGTTCGGCCTCAAGTGCGTAAACCCAGAGCCAACAATCCGTGCTTACTCTATGGCTAACTATCCTGATGAGGGCGATATCATCACACTTAACGTGCGTATCGCTACTCCTCCATTCAAGCCAAAGGATCAGGGTACAGGCTTCATGGATGTAAACCCAGGTATTGCATCTTCTTATATCTTCTCACTCAAGCCAGGCGATAAGGTAATCATGTCAGGCCCTTATGGTGAGTTCCGTCCACAGTATGGCACAGGTCGTGAGATGATCTGGGTAGGTGGTGGTGCCGGTATGGCTCCTCTCCGTGCACAGATCATGCATATGCTCAAAGGTCATGGTATTGCTCCAGAGGATCGTCAGCGTCCTATGCACTACTTCTATGGTGCTCGTGCTCTTGAGGAAATCCCATTCCTCGACGACTTCCTCCAGCTTGAGAAGGACTTCCCTAACTTCCACTTCCATCTCGCCCTCGACCGTCCAGATCCAAAGGCAGATGCAGCAGGAATCAAATATACTCCGGGCTTCGTAGCTCCTGTTATGGGCGATACATACCTCAAGCAGCATGAGACTCCAGAGGATTGTGAGTACTACCTCTGCGGACCTCCGATGATGGCTAAGACCGTTCTCGATCTTCTCCACTCTCTCGGCGTTGAGGATAACATGATACGTTTTGATAACTTCGGCGGTTAATCAACTTAAACATAGAAATGGCGAGCATCTTTATGATGCCCGCCATTTTTTATTTTAAATCTAAAGAATTTACCGAATTAAATTTATCGGCAATTTACTTTCACTCTTTCGTAATTACTTATAGCTCTCGTATGCCTTGTCAAACGCTTCTTTGCTGCAATAGCTATCGTACAAAGCACTATCACTAAGGCATAATTGCTGAGTGGAAACAATCTTGTCTCTGCCTTGCCCACGACCATGAACTATGGCAAAGGCATAAGTGTATTCTGCTGTATCGGCAACCCTTACAGCCAACTTACCCTCAACATTGTATAATGAGAAGCGAGACATATTCGACAGAGTCTCAAGTACTGGAATCTCGCCAATATTCGTTCCACTTGCCTTGTCAAGGCTAACGAGAATAGAGCAGCACGTTGGGTGTGCAATCTCCTTGTCTAAAGCCCCCACACGCTTCTGTCTCAATAGAATCACTTGCAAGGTGTCATTATTCGTCCAACCCTCGTTATTCCCGCATATAACGGACGAAAGAACACGTTCCTCCGTCTCGTCGTTAATTTCCAAATCCCAGACATTAATATCAGAAACGAACATGCCATCCCTAAACTCATATCCAACGGAATTGATACGACCTTGAGCCACCACGTATGGAGCAAGAATAAACCTATACGACTCCTTCTGCGACTTCGTCATCCAAACGGGAGTCTTCATAAGGTTGTAGCTACGGAAAAAGCCCGCCGCATTCTTATTGCCAACGATACCCTCAAAATTCTGCTGCAAATATCCCTTGATGTATTTGTACGTATTGAGGATATTGTTCATCTTGATGCGCTGTTTCATCTGCGCCTCTGTCTTGGGGTTGCCCATTTTTGTGGGTTTAGACCTGCCAATGGTCTCGCCATTCACCTCATAATAAATGGTATTGACACTCTTTCCTGATAATTTTCCAAATGAAGATTTTACTTTAACCATATCTTTTCCTTTCTAAAATAATTCGTTCTTACTCTTAACATACTCCATCGTTTCACCATCGTTTGTCCATAGATACTCCATCGAAACGATGGACTTGCGATGGAGTAACGATGGAGTAACGATGGAGTATCTCCATTGTTTTTGCGTACAAAGATACTACTTTTTCCGGAAGAAAAAGAAAACAAAAGCACAAAAAAAGTGAAAAGCACAAAGAAACTCTTTTTGCCAATTTTCCTAAATGTAGTTTTCTGCTTGATTTTTGGGTGATTTTAACATATTATCGGTGGCTTTTTGGGGATTCTGTGGCATTTTCTTGAGAATTTCTCGATTTTTTTGTCTGATTTTGGGAAATTTTATTTACTTTTGTGCTTGATTCAAACCTTGCGTCGCGCACGGAAGTGAATAGAGCGTAGAGGAGGTAAGATATATTGAAAAAAGGTATATTATGAGAAAATTTACCACATTGTCTTTTCTGACATTTATTCTGTTGATAGTTCCTATGCACTTGTCAGCAGAAAGGACGTTGATGGTTTCGGCAGGAAACCTACAAAAGTTGTTTGACGAATACGAATTAATGTATGAGTCTAATCTGACGCTTAAAGGAACAATCAATGGTTCGGATGTGAAAGTGTTGCGTGAATGGTCTAATTCGCAAAGAGTACTGAATCTTGCAGATTGTCGTATTGTAGCTGGTGGAGAGCCTTACTATGAAAACTATACTACGGAAGACGATGTCATCGGCTCGTATATGTTTTACGAGAAAGAGTTTAAAAGCTTGGTGTTACCAAAGACGCTGAAGAAGATAGGTGACTATGCTATTTTTTTCTGTGGAGAAAGTATAGATTTACCTCCAACATTGACATGGATAGGAGATCATGCTTTTCATTATAATAATTTTGAGAGGTTGCATATACCTGCATCTCTCGTCCATATTGGCAATGGCGCTCTCAACGGAAATGCAACTCTGTATCAAGTAACTATAGACGATAAAAACCCAGAGTTTGTGTTAGAGAATGGCTATCTATATACCCGCGATCACACTCGTCTGCTATCATATTTTTGTCCTATTGGAACACATGTTGAAAGTCTTATAATTCGTCCGGAAGTCAAAATTATTGATGATCAGGCATTTAACTTACGTTGCGACCACCTCACTCTAAACGAGGGACTGGAGTATATTGGTGAAAGAGCCTTCTATAAAGCGCTGATAGATGTGCATCAGGATAAATTGGTCATCCCCAATAGTGTGACATATATTGGACCATATGCCTTTGATGAATGTTATGTGGACACACTTATCATCTCTGATAATGTAGAATATTTGGCAGAGAATGTTTTTTATTATTGTATGGTACAATATATCCATTTGCCTGCGAAACTAAAGGGTATAGCTCGGTACGCACTCTACAACAATAGAATGTATGATATGGAACTGCCAAATGGATTGGAAACCATTGGAGCCGATGCATTTGCTGAATTAACGAAAGGAACTCTGGTGATTCCTGAGAGTGTGCGCCAAATGGACGAATTCGCATTTGCAGACATCAATGTTGATACGCTCGACATACGGGCTCCCCTCGACAGTATACCTACAGCAGCATTTCGTAGCAGTCAGATGTTGAAAAAACTAATTCTGCCACCAACCATCAAACGTCTAGGACGTTCGGCTTTTTACGAGTGTTATCGTTTGGTAGATTGCAAATTGCCTGATGGACTGGAAGTAATTGAGAGTTGGGCGTTGGCTGGTGCTGATAATATGAAAGAGTGGCATATACCGGCCTCTGTACGAAAGATTGGGTCTGCTGCTTTTGCTGTTCCCAATTTCACTTCACATACGGTCTATATGTATTCGCAAGAACCACCTGTAGAAACTGATCCTGAAGCTTTCCTCTACTGGACTATGGAGGAGTCTGTTCTTTATGTGCCTACAGGTTGTATTGAACGCTACAAACAGAAAAGTCCATGGAAAACTTTCGGAGAAATTCGTGAGTTTGCTCCAACAGGTATAAAATACATTCCTCGCACCTTTGATGGTAAGGAACATCGCAGTTTCGACATTGGTGGACGTATATCTAATGGTCAGCAAGGTTTACACATTGAACTTACTCCTAAAGGAACGAGGAAAATCATTAAAAAAGCTTTTTAATAATTGATAGGGAATAATAAATTTAAAATTAAAGGCTCACATTATGTGAGCCTTTTTTGTTTATCACAGATGTTCTAATTTGGGGTCGTGATTGAAATTCTTACAATCCAGAAAAAACGTTGTAAAAAAAGAGTCTTGAGCGAGAGGGACAATAATGCAAATTCAGGGGTGGGAGAGCGTATGAAATACGTGGTTTTGTGTCATTATTATATTAAAAAGTGTTGGATAAGGAAAATATCATCGTTATTTCTTGTTTTCTCGGGGAAAAAAGTGTATTTTTGCCAAATATTTCTGGCATTTATTGCTGATAAGCGATGCTAGTATTGTGACATATATCAAAACCTTGTAATCATTTCTGATATGTCAATATCTTCTGCCGCATTGGTTAATGGGCAGAAAATCTCCGTTTTAGGAGACAATTTACAGAAAAATGTAGCAGAAAATGCTACCATCCTCTACCAAAAGTCTTTTGAAGGGGTGTCCCCCAATTGTATCCGTACGTCAGATGCGGGAAACAAGTGGTTTCTTATGCGTGCTGCATATGGTCAGGAGAAGAAGGCAGAGGAGATTCTGATGCAGATGGAGGGAGTGGAGAGTGCGTATGTTCCACAATGGTATAAGAAACGTACGTTTGCAGGGAAGACAAAGAATGTCCTTGTAAGTATTATCCCGAATAATCTGTTTGTGCGTAGTAAGGAAAGTGTGCTTGCCAAGTTGGTTGGCAGAGAACCTCTGTCTTTCCTTCATTTCAGCTATCAGCCGCACAAGGATGAGTTTGGCAGACCTATCGGTACGGGACGTACTCCTGTGGTGATTCCTGACAGACAGATGGATTCTTTTAGAAGATGGGTGGATGCTGATGCCGAGGATAAGATTTTCAGGCAGACATCATTCATCTTCAAGGAAAATGATTTGGTAAGAGTTACCGAAGGCGTGTTTGAAGGACTTGTAGGGCATATTGTCCGTCTCAAGGGACAGACACGCGTTGGTGTGAATATTGACGGAATAGGTTTTATCTCTACAGCCTATATTCCGAAGAATTGTATAGAGAAAATAGAAAATGGGTGATGGGTGTTAGGTGATAGGTGTTGGCGTATAGCATTTTCGCGAACATTTCAAACCACCAACACCTAACACCCATCACCCAACACCAAAAAAGAATAGAAAATGAAATATGCACTCGTAACAGGTGGATCAAGAGGTCTGGGTAGGGCAGTATGTCTTGCCGTGGCTGAGATGGAGATTCCTGTGATAATAAACTATCAGAGTAATAAAGAGGCAGCCGAGGCTGTAAAGGCTGACATAGAGGCTGCTGGCGGTAAGGCTGAACTTATGCAGTTTGATGTGGCTGACAAGTCTCAGGTAGATGCGGCTATAGATAACTGGGAAGCAGCTCATCCTGATGATTATATTGCCTATCTCGTGAATAATGCCGGTATCAGGAAAGATAATCTCATGTTCATGATGCCAGAGGCAGATTGGCATGCCGTGCTCAATGTTACTCTCAACGGTTTCTATAATGTAACGAGTCATCTTCTTCCAAAGATGATGATGCGAAAGCATGGAGGAAAGATAGTCAATATGGCTTCGCTTTCTGGATTGAAGGGAATGCCTGGTCAGGTGAACTATAGTGCAGCGAAGGCAGCTCTGATAGGTGCTACAAAGGCTCTCGCGCAGGAGGCAGCTGCAAGAAACGTGACCGTTAATGCCGTTGCCCCCGGTTTCATCGAGACAGATATGACAAAGGATCTTCCACAGGATGAGTTGAAAAAGCTCGTACCTATGAACAGGTTCGGCAAACCGGAGGAGGTTGCTGCCCTTGTGAAGTTCCTGCTCTCTGATGCGTCTTCGTATATCACGGGTGAGTGTATTTCGATAAATGGAGGACTATATACTTAAATAGGTGATAGGTGATGGGTGTTAGGTGTTGGTGGTTTGTACTATACGCTAACAGCTAACACCCATCACCCAACACCCGAAGAAAGAATATGAACAGAAGAGTCGTAATAACAGGTATGGGCATATGGTCGTGCCTGGGTACAACAATAGAAGAAGTGAAGAATTCCCTCTATGAGGGAAAGTCTGGTATCGGACTTGAGAAAGAGCGTCTGGAATATGGCTATCAGTCATGTTTGACCGGTATTGTTGAGCAGCCAAAGCTCAAAGGACTCATCGACCGCCACATGCGCAGAGGCTTTTCTGAGGAGGCAGAATATGCATATATGGCTTCCCGTCAGGCTTTTGAGATGGCAGAGATAAGTGATGAGTATCTGTTGCAGAATGAAGTTGGCTGTATCTTTGGTAATGACTCTTCGGCAAAGCCTGTTATTGAGTCGGCAAAGATTATGGAAGAGAAGCGCGATACTGAGCTTCTTGGTCAGAACTTCATCTTCCAGGCTATGAACTCAACCGTAAACATGAATATGAGTACGGTATTCCATTTAAGAGGCGTGAACTTTAGCGTGAGTGCGGCTTGTGCAAGTGGCAGTCACTCTATTGGTCTTGCATATATGCTCATAAAGCAGGGACTTCAGAATACGGTTCTCTGTGGCGGAGCTCAGGAGGTAAACTACTATTCTATGGCCTCTTTTGATGCTCTGGGGGCATTCTCAAAACGTATGGATGAGCCAACGAAAGCTTCACGTCCTTTTGAGCGTGACCGCGACGGATTGATTCCAAGTGGTGGAGCAGCCGCTCTTGTGCTTGAGGATTACGACCATGCTGTGGCTCGTGGTGCTAAAATAATCGCAGAGGTTGTGGGTTATGGTTTCTCTTCAAACGGAACGGCCGTTATCAGTCAGCCAAGTGATGAGGGTAGTGTTATTGCTATGTCACGTGCCTTGAAAGATGCTGGTGTTGATGTGAAGGATGTTGACTATATCAACGCTCATGCCACAAGTACCCGTCAGGGAGATATGTATGAGGCTATTGCTTTGGATCGTATGTTCCATGGACAGCATGCCCTTATAAGTTCAACAAAGGGAATGACAGGTCATGAGTGCTGGATGGCAGGAGCTTCTGAGATTGTATATTCAGCTATTATGATGCAGAATAACTTTGTTGCTCCTAATATAAATTTCGAGAATCCTGACGAACATTCTGCAAAACTTAATATCGCAGCTAAGACCGTTGATACAGAGGTTAATGTTGTTCTCAGCAACTCTTTCGGTTTTGGAGGAACTAATAGTGCATTGGTGATTAAGAAAATATAAGAAATTAAAAGATTTAAAAAATTAAAATACCAAAATTATGAAAAAGATTATTTTCCTGTTTGTTGCTCTTCTTTCAGTAATAACAATGTCTGCTAAGGATGATGTAACAGTAAAGAGTGGTTCACTTGCAGAGGTTAAGGCTGCTGGTAGTTCTTTTGTGTATATTGTTTGGGATTATTCTGCTGCTACATTGGAAGGTCAGAATGTTGATGCTTTCCTAAAGGCTAAAGGCGCAGATTGGGTAGCAGGCTATCCAAAGGAACTTGCAGAGGCGGAAGCTGAGTTTGCAGCTGCTGTAAGTAAGAGCAAGTATGTTAATGTGACAACAGAGAAAGATCAGGCTCAGTATATCATTACTGTCAAGGTAAAAGATTTTAACTATGGTAATACCGCCGTCGCTGTGTGGGTAGGTATGGGTGCTGGTGATGCTCACTTTAACAGTACTGTAGAATTTACCAAGAATGGTAGTACAGAGACTTTCGCTGTGCTTGATGCTGATGGCGTTCCTGGTGGTGGATTTGGCAATGAGGCTCGTCGTAGAGATGCATACGAGGAACTTGGTGAGTGGGTTGTGAAGCTTATCAAGAAGGCTAAGTAATTAAATAAAATGAGAAGGATCTTATTTATTTTGTTTGCGTGTCTGTCTCTCTGTAGCTATGCGCAGGCTCCGTTAAGTACAGAAGTTGTGACAGGCTCCTTTGAGGCTTTGTATAAGAGGACTGCTAATCTGGAGATTGAATATATAAAGATTCATAACAGATCAGAGGCTGAGTTTGCAGAGTATGAGAAAGACTGGAAAGTGGATAAGCCGGATGTTGAAGACCTGATTTTGCAAAATGCGAATGCAGCCTTGAAAAACGTTTGCTATTTGAATTTTGGCAAGGAATCAGATTGGACAGTCAAAGTCGTGGTAACTACAATTAGTCCTAAAGGCGATTATTCTTTTGTTGTGCAGCTTATTGACAAGAAAGGAGAGATTGTCGGTAGTATTGCAGGCTTGTTTGGCAAAGGCGGTATGTTTGGCACAAAGCTGAATCTTATCAAAGACGGTGCCAAGAGCACAGGAAAAAAGTTAGGTACTATACTGAGAAAGTATATTTAACGACGAACAGACACAATGATAAAAAAGATATTTATGCTCCTTGCTGCCTTGTCATGTTATGTTGGTATGATGGCACAGGATATGAAAGATGTAGTTTATCTTAAGAACGGAAGTATCATAAAGGGTTTGGTTATCGAGCAGATTCCCACAGAATCGCTTAAAATACAGACTTCTGATGGTAGTTTGTTCGTTTATAATATGGATGAGGTCCTGAAGATTACCAAAGAGAAAGTTGTAAAGGAGGAGGAAGAAGTTCCAAAGATTTCAAGAAATGGTCTCAAGCGTGGGTTCCGTGCTATAGCGGAATTAGGTTATGAGATGGAATCAAATGATGATGATGGTGATAATTCTCCTGTTCTCAACCTTTCTGCAGGCTATCAGTTGAATTCGTATGTCTTTCTGGGTGCAGGTGTAGGATTCAGATATTACATGGATGACGACAAAAGTTCTGTGCCAATCTACTTTAATTTCAGGTCTGATTTCGTAAATGTGAAAATCAATCCATTTGTTGACGTGAAATTAGGTTATTCTCCTTCTTATTCAGGAGCTTATTTTTCAACTAGCATGGGTTGCAGGTTCAAAATCGGAGAAAAGCATGGTTTGTCGGTTTCTGCTGGTTTTGCGCTTCAAGACAATAGGAAGGTAACAGAAAGCTATAACTATTATAGTTACGATAGCTATGATGTTATGACTAACGTCTTCATAGCAATGGGGTTTGATTTTTAAGAAGAAAAAACATAACCAAAGACCTGATTTTTATATAATGAATTTATTTCCTGATTTAAAGAAAAGGTACACAAAAGACGATATGTCTGCGCGTGAGGCTCAGCGTTTGGCGGAGTTCATAGCGTGGGGACCTATCGTGTTTCAGGCATCCCGTCTGGTGGTAAAATTTGGTATCCTTGATGCGCTTTGCGATAGCAAAGATGGTTTGACAGAGGACGAGGTCGTAGAGAAGACAGGTTTGTCAAAATATGCTGTTAAATGTCTTCTTGAGGCAGCTCTATCCATTGGTACCGTGATTATAGATGATGTAACGGATAAGTATTCAATATCCAAGACTGGTTTCTTCTTGCTTAATGATCCGGCAACAAGGGTGAATATCGACTTCAATCACGATGTCAACTATCAGGGAATGTTCAATCTGGAGGAGTCTATGAAAGAGGGTAGGCCTGCTGGATTGAAGTGGCTGGGAGATTGGCCGACGATTTATGAAGGACTTTCCTCTCTGCCTAAGCAAGTGCAGGATAGCTGGTTTGGTTTTGATCATTTCTATAGCGACTCTTCTTTCCCTGAGGCATTGGAGATAGTGTTCAAGAAACACAAGGTACGTTCTCTGTATGATGTTGGTGGCAATACTGGTAAGTGGGCGTTGCAATGTGTTGGATATGACAAGAATGTAGAGGTGACGATTCTCGACCTTCCTCAGCAGATTGGCATGATGAAGGAGAATACGAAGGGCAAGGAAGGTGCAGAGCGTATCAAGGGCTATGGCATAAATCTGCTTGACAAGGATGCTGCATTCCCGAAGAGGGAAGGAGGTCTTGATGCTATCTGGATGAGCCAGTTCCTTGATTGCTTCTCAGAAGAGGAGATTGTCAGCATCCTTACACGAGCAAAGACCGTAATGGATGCCGATACCCGCATATTCATTATGGAGACATTGTGGGATAGACAAAGGTTTGAGACCGCAGCCTTCTGTCTGACGATGACAAGTCTGTACTTTACAGCTATGGCTAATGGCAATAGTAAGATGTATCATTCTGAAGATATGACCAGATTGGTGAATGAGGCTGGTCTTGAGGTTGAACAGATATATGATGGTCTTGGACAATGCCATAGTATCATGGTTTGTAGAATAAAATAGTCTAAGGTCAAAGGCTTTAGACAAAAAAATAGTAAATAGTAAATAGTTAAATAGTAAATAAAAATGACACGTCAAGAAGTAGAAGAGAAAGTAAATAACTTCCTTGTAGAGGATTTGGAAATCGATGAAGAAAAGATTGCCCCAGAGGCAGAGTTGAAGGCTGGCCTCGGTATTGACAGTCTTGATTTCGTTGATATCGTCGTAATCGTAGAAAAGAACTTCGGTTTCAAGATTAAGCCGGAGGAAATGGCAGGTGTTCAGACACTCTCCCAGTTCTATGATTATATTGAGAGCAAGGTAAATGCCTAACCGAAATGGAAGAACAGAAATGGGCGGGGACAACCTTCGGTAATGGAGGTATGCATAGCGCACTTATAGCTGTGATGAAGGTCATGGATGTAAGGTTGATCTATGCTTTCGTGTCCGTTTTTGTTGTTCCTGTATGTCTGATTCTCAATACTAATGGCAGTCGTAGTGTGGCATACCGCTTTTATAGAAAGCGTTTTGGCTATGGCCGGCTGAGGGCAGCATGGAATACCTATGTCAACCATTGCCTATTTGGTCAGGTGGTTGTGGATAGATTTGCCATGTATGCTGGCAATAAGTTTGAGATAGAGATTGACGGCTATGACAAATTCCTTGAACTTGCTTCTAAGCCTGATGGCTTCATTCAGATGAGTGCCCATATAGGAAACTATGAGATTGCTGGCTATACCCTTACCGCAGATCCTAAAGTGTTTTATGCCCTTGTGTTTGATGGAGAGAAGGAATCGGTGACAGAGAACAGGAACAAGATGTTCGCATCTACCAATATCCGAATGATATCTGTAAAGCCAGATATGAGTCATCTCTTCGAGATAAATGGAGCTCTTCAGAGAGGTGAGACCGTTAGTTTGCCGGCTGATAGATTCAATGGTTCTCCACGTTATGTGGAACAGGTTTTCCTTGGAGCAAAGGCACGTTTTCCGCAAGGACCGCATAGTGTTGCCACGATGAGAGAACTTGATGTCTTGGCGGTCAATGTCATGAAGGAGTCGATGAAGAAATATCATGTCTATGTCACTCCACTCGAATATGACAAGACCGTTTCGCGTAAGGAACAGATAGACCAGTTATCAAAGGCATATGTATCGGAACTTGAGAGAATGGTGAGGAAATATCCGCATCAATGGTATAATTTCTTTGAGTTCTGGCAATAAAAGGCAAAAGTCTTAGATAATATATAAGATGGAAACAGAGGAATCCCTCAGAAATATAGATATACACGAACTACTACCTCAGCAGGAGCCTTTTGTGATGGTTGGTAAACTCACGGCTTTTGATGAGAAACGTACAGTGACCGAGACTGTTATTAAAGATAATAATATCTTTGTCTGCGATGGTGTATTCTCTGCTCCTGGTTTGGTTGAGAATATAGCCCAGACATGTGCAGCTAGGATAGGATATGTGAACAAGTATATCTTGAAAAAGGGTATTCAACTCGGTTTTATCGGAGCTATCAGAAACCTTGAGATTGTAGGATGTCCTAAGGTGGGAGATGTGATTACTACCTGTGTCACGGTGATTGACGATGTGCTTGGCATGACATTGGCTAATGGTGTAGTGACTTGCAATGGCGAGACATTGGCTACTACAGAAATAAAAATAGCGGTCAAGGAGGCAGAATAATGGAGCTTGTAACGGAGAAGGAACTTGA
>Ga0256407_10000318_pt1 | contig 119228 bp, 115 predicted proteins | sample RumenRJG_04DNA_FD_193489 | JGI IMG/M metagenome (GOLD analysis project Ga0256407, IMG submission 193489) | Bovine rumen microbial communities from Lethbridge, Alberta, Canada - RJG_04 | ecosystem: Host-associated > Mammals > Digestive system > Stomach > Rumen | place: Canada: Alberta... | reverse complement strand
GCAGCTTTTTGGCATAGCGCAGCGTATGGGCGTCCATCAGCGTCTTGTTGCAGACCACCACATCCGCGTCCGCGATCTGCTCGGCGACCTCCTCATAGGCGAGCAAGCCGTGCTCCGTGACCTCTCCTAAGGCGCGCAGGGGATCGGCATTGACCAAATCGTCGATAACCGTCTGCGCGTCGGTCAGTACAATTTTCATTCTTTTCACATCCAATGATCTTGAATTTCTTTCCTATTGTACCATAACGATCGGCTATTTTCAACTTGATTAAACACAAAAGCTGTGATAAAATAGCAGAGAGGTAAGAATAATGATGCTAAAGAACTTTTTATTTGATTTGGACGGCACCCTGCTGCCCATGGACTTAAAACCGTTTATTGAACTGTATTTGCAGGCGTTCTGCAAAAGATTTGCCGATCCGATGCAGCTTGACCCCCAAAAGCTGGTGAAGGGTATTTGGGAAGGCGCCGCCGCGATGGGACAAAATGACGGAAGCTGTTTGAACCGCGAGGTGTTTTGGGAGGCGCTCAACCGCTGCTGCGGCAGGGATTTGCGCATGTATGAAAAAGACTTTGACGACTTCTATCGCAACGAATTTGCCGCTGCCAAAGACGCTACCTGGGAGAACCCCTATGCCACCAAGACCATTCGACTGCTAAAGGAGAACGGACGCAGGCTGATCGTCGCCACCAACCCGATCTTTCCGATGGCGGCGACCCACGCGCGCATTTGCTGGGCAGGGCTGGATCCGCAGGATTTTGACTACATCACCGTTTATGACAACTGCTCCTTCAGCAAGCCGCATCTCAGGTATTACCGCGACATCTGCTCCTGCTGCGGCATCAGTCCGAAGGAGAGCATCATGGTCGGCAACGATACAGACGAGGACATGTGCGCCGCGCGTTTGGGCATGCAAACCTATCTTATCACCGATTGCCTGATTAACCGCGGCGGAAAGAGCATTGACTCCTTTGCCCACGGCAGCTTTCGGGATTTGTATGAAAAGCTGCAGGGCGAGCTGTCCCAAACATGACCGCATGATAAGCCGTTCCGCATGGAGCGGCTTATTCTGTTACAGAAAAACAAGCTTTTTGTTTTAGGGAACGGCAAAACAGGCGGTTACGCAATATTCATACATTATTAGTCATTATCAACAAAAACATCCGATAAACTTTGTCTATTGCAAACGCTTATAATTCCAAATTAGAAATATACGCATATTCAAATTTGATAAAATGGTATTATAATACGATGTGAAACTATGAAAATCTATAAACAGGAGTGATAATATGAAATTCAAAAAGTCGTTATCGTTGCTGCTTTCTGCGGTAATGGTTGCCGGCTGCGCTACCGTTGCGGTCACCGCGGCGGAGTCCGACAGCGAGAGCGTCGGCTACAGCAACCAGTCCTTCCTCGAAACAGAGGCAGGACAGGCGAAAAACACAAATGATTTCGGCGCGAAGTATTCAACGGCTTCCACCACATGGAAAACCTGGTCTCCAAAAGCGGACTCGGTTAAAGTCAAACTCTATCACACCGGCTCCGACAACGAGGCAGGCGCAGGCGCCATCGGCGAATACGACATGACCAAGGACAACGCGGGCATTTGGTCTGTTACGCTCCAGGGCGACTACAAAAATGTTTACTACACCTATCTGGTGAATGTAAACGGCGCTGTCAACGAAACACAGGACATCTATTCACAGGCTGTCGGCGTCAACGGCAACCGTTCCATGGTCGTTGACCTCGATTCCACCGACCCCGATGGCTGGGACACCGACCACCATGTTTTCCAGAGCAGCCCCACCGCTTCCGTCGTTTGGGAAGCACATGTGCGTGACTTCTCCATCGCCGCCAATTCCGGCGTCAGCGAGGAGAACAAGGGCAGATATCTTGCCTTTACCGAGGGCGGCACCACGCTCAACGGTCAGGCAGGCGCCATGTCCACCTGCGTGGATTATCTCGTCGAGAACGGCATCAACACCGTTCAGCTCCAGCCGATCTATGACTTCGGCTCCGTCAACGAGACGATCGCCTCTTCCTCCACCAACCGCAACTGGGGCTATGACCCGGTCAACTACAACGTTCCCGAAGGCTCCTACTCCTCCAACCCCTATGACGGCAACGTCAGAATCAAGGAGTTCAAGCAGCTGGTGCAGGCGCTCCATGACAGAGGCATCACCGTCGTTATGGACGTTGTTTACAACCACACCTATCTGTCCGACGGCTCCTGCTTCAGCAAAACCGTTCCTGGCTACTACTACAGAATGACCAGCAGCACAGCCTATTCCAACGGCTCCGGCTGCGGCAACGAGACCGCCTCCGACAAGCAGATGTTCCGCAAGTATATGGTAGATTCCTGCGCTTATTGGGCGGAAGAATATCACATCGACGGCTTCCGCTTTGACCTCATGGCGCTGCATGACACCACCACCATGAACGAAATCCGCCAGAAGCTCAACAGCTTCCCGAACGGCAACAAGATTTTGATGTACGGCGAGCCTTGGACCGGCGGCGGCAGCCAGTGCCCCAACTCCTGCACCCAGTCCAGAGTGACCTCTCTCGACAACGGCGTCGGCATGTTCAACGACACCTACCGCGACGCCATTAAGGGCAGCACCGACGGCGCAGACGGCAACTTTATTCAGGGCAGCGAAACCGACACCGGCAAGATTGCAACCGGTATTCAGGGCAAGAGCTTTGCCGCAAAGGCGCCCTCTCAGACCGTTGCGTACGCCGACGCGCACGACAACCTCATTCTCTGGGACAAGCTCGTCAAATCCAACGGCAGCACCAACTACACCGGCACCGACGGCAATATTCAGAATCAGGCAATCGGCGTTATGACCCTTTTGATGACCTCGCAGGGTATTCCGTTTATGACCGCCGGCTCCGAAATGGGCAGAACCAAAAAGGGCGACGCCAACAGCTACAAGTCCTCCGACGCGATCAACGAGATCGACTGGTCACGCGCCAACACCATGAAGAACCTGCCCCAGTGGTACAAGACCATGATGGCAGTGCGCAGCAACGTGACCGCTATCAACAGCAACTCCTTTGTGTCCCCTGCCTTTGCTTCGCAGATGGGTCACGTGATCGCCTACACCTACACCAACAACACCTCCGGTGAGTGGAACAAGGTTTGCGTTCTCTACAACAACGGCACCTCCTCCTACACCATCTCCGGTCTCGGCGCTTCGAGCTGGAAGGTCGTTGCCAACTCCGTATCCGGCAGCTCCATCTCCAAGATGGGCGCTGACATCAAGGGTATCGCCGACCTCAACAGCAGCTCTGTTTCCGTTCCCGGCAAGGGCACCATCGTTTTGATCAACGGCTTTGGCAACAAGACCGTTAACGAGAGCTTTGGCACCCTCACCGTCAATCACGTTACCGAGAGCGGCAATGTGATCAAGACGCAGAACGCGAAGTACCGCGTAGGCAGCACCTACCGCGCACTTCCCGACAGCACGATCCTGTTCAGCCGCAAGCTCGTCAGCACCACCGGCTCCACCAGCGGCACCGTTACCGCCGGCTCCAACCCCACCGTCACCTTTACCTACAGCGACAATGCGATCTCGGACGGCTACCTGACCGTCAAGTATGTTGACGGCAGCGGCACCTCCATCAAAGAGACTGCCAAGACCCACCTCAAGGAGGGCGACAGCTACAATGTAGCCGCTCCGGCTATTCAGGGCTATGAGCTCGACACCGCCAAGTTCCCGGCTGAAACCGTCGGCACCTTTGACGGCAACGACAAGACCATCAGCTTTGTTTACAAAAAGCTCGCCACCACCTCCACCAAGGTGCACTACTACAACTCCACCGGCGCCGCCAATGTTTGGATGTATGCCTACACCGAGGACGGCACCGCTATCTTCGGCACATGGGACAGCGTTACGTCAAAGCCCCAGGCAAAACTGACCTCCGTCGGCAACGGTTGGATGGACGGCACTATTCCGGCAGGCAGCGCATATGTCATCTTCCGTCTGTCGGGCGGCAAGCAGGAGCCCGGTATGGGTGAATCCGGCTATCTGGTAGCGGACGAAGCGTGGATCCAGAACAAGAGCGTCACCTTCACCTCCACTGTCAAGACCAGCCATATCAACCTCCAGACCGGTGAAAAGATCGCTCCTGACACCATCAAGACCGCCGAAAAGGTCACTGTCAACGACTCCTATACCACCACCGCTCTTCCGGGCAGAATGGACGCGGTCGCTCCCGGCAACGCAAACGGCAAGTATGCGCCCGGCGTTATCAACGTCGTGTACTTCTACACCGACGGCGGCGTGATCCCGACCGAGCCGACCGATCCGCCGACAGAACCCACCGACCCGCCGACTGAGCCGACTGAACCGACCGACGATCCCACCGGCATCCTGATCGGCGATGTTGACATGGACGGACAGATCACCATCGGCGACGCCACCATCATCCAGCGCCATCTTGCAGAGCTGACCGCCCTCACCGGCGACGCTCTCATCGCGGCTGACTGCGACGGCGACGGCAGAGTTGCCATCAAGGACGTCACACTGATCCTGAAGAAGAACGCCGAATACACCGATGAAATCGGCAGAGTAGGCAGAAGAGTGGCAAGATAACATTATCTGACCCGTTATGCTCCGGCACAGCACGCTGTGCCGGAGCTTTTGCGTGGTAAATATTTGTTTTAGCAGTTGAAAAATAAAAAGAATAGTGGTACAATAAAGGATAATCGAAATCACAATTGAAAGGATTGTATTCCCATGAGAAGTGACGCAGTAAGAACTCCCGTCAAGTGTGCGCCGCAGCGCTCGCTGATGCACGCTTTGGGCATGACGGACGAAGAAATGAAAAAGCCCCTGATCGGCATTGTCAGCTCCTATAACGAGATTGTGCCCGGTCATATGAATATCGACAAGATCGTTGAGGCCGTCAAAATCGGCGTAGCGATGGCAGGCGGCAACCCGATCGTATTCCCCGCGATCGCGGTCTGCGACGGTATCGCCATGGGTCACAAGGGCATGAAATATTCGCTCGTCACCCGCGATCTGATTGCCGACTCCACCGAGTCCATGGCGATCGCCCACGCGTTTGACGCGCTGGTGATGGTGCCCAACTGTGACAAGAACGTTCCCGGTCTGCTGATGGCGGCAGCGCGTTTGAATATCCCCACCATCTTTGTCAGCGGCGGTCCCATGCTGGCAGGCCGTTTTGCCGGACAAAAAACAAGTCTTTCGAGCATGTTTGAGGCTGTCGGCTCCTACAACTCCGGCAAGATCACGCTCGACGAGCTGAATGAATATGAAAACAAGGTGTGCCCGAGCTGCGGCAGCTGCTCCGGCATGTACACCGCCAACTCCATGAACTGCCTCACCGAGGTGCTCGGCATGGGTCTGCGCGGTAACGGCACCATTCCGGCTGTTTATTCCGAGAGGATCCAGCTCGGCAAAAGAGCCGGCATGAAGATCATGGAGCTGCTCGAAAAGGACATCAAGCCGCGTGACATCATGACCGAGGACGCGTTCCGCAACGCGCTCACCATGGACATGGCGCTCGGCTGCTCCACCAACTCCATGCTGCACCTGCCTGCCATCGCGCACGAGTGCGGCATCGACCTCAACCTCGACATCGCCAACGAGATCTCCGCCAAGACGCCCAACCTCTGCCACTTGGCACCGGCAGGCAGAACCTACATGGAGGATCTCAACGAGGCAGGCGGCATCTATGCTGTGATGAACGAGATCAACAAGCTTGGTCTGCTCAAAACCGACCTGATCACCTGCACCGGCAAGACCATTGCCGAGAACATCGCGGGCGTTGTCAACAAGAATCCCGAGATCATCCGTCCCGTGGAGAATCCCTACAGCACCACCGGCGGTATCGCGGTGCTCCGCGGCAACCTCGCCCCCGACAGCTGCGTCGTCAAGCGCTCTGCCGTTCTGCCCGAAATGCTCAAGCACACCGGCCCTGCCAAGGTGTTTGACTGCGAGGAGGACGCGATGGCGGCGATCAACGACGGCTTTATCTCCGAGGGCGACGTGGTGGTCATCCGCTACGAGGGTCCCAAGGGAGGTCCCGGCATGCGCGAAATGCTCAACCCCACCTCGGCGATCATGGGCCGCGGACTGGGCAGCTCCGTTGCGCTGATCACCGACGGACGCTTCTCCGGCGCAACGCGCGGCGCCTGCATCGGTCACGTTTGTCCCGAAGCAGCGGTCGGCGGTCCGATCGCATTGGTTGAGGACGGCGATATTATCGAGATCGACATTCCTGCCAACACCATCAAGCTGATCGTCAGCGACGAGGAGCTCGCCAAGCGCAGAGCCGAATGGCAGCCCAGAGAGCCCAAGATCACCACCGGCTATCTGGCACGCTACGCCAAGCTGGTATCGTCCAGCGCAAAGGGCGCGGTGCTCTCCTAATAAAATCTCCGACAGGGTTTGGTTCGCCAAGCCCTGTTTTTTCTTTTTTGTATTGATGAATCCGCCGAAAAGGTGTACAATAAGCTTAGCAACCAATAAAGGAACATTTCTATGTACAAGCTGCGAAGATTCTTAAAGGATTACAAAAAAGAATGTATCATCGGACCGCTGTGCAAGCTTTTTGAAGCGATTTTGGAGCTGTTTGTGCCGCTGGTGATGGCAAACATCATCGACGTGGGCATCAAAAACCGCGACGCCGGCTATGTGTGGGCGATGGGCGGTCTGCTGGTGCTGCTGGCGCTGCTCGGCTGGTCGAGCGCGATGTTTACACAGTATTTTGCGTCCAAGGCGTCGCAGGGCGCCGGAACCAAGATCCGCCGCGCGCTCTTTCGCCACATCAACACGCTCTCGCATGCGGAGCTGGACAAGCTCGGCACGCCCTCGCTGATCACGCGCATCACCAACGACACCAACACCGTACAGCAATCCATCGCCATGATGATCCGCCTGCTGACGCGCGCGCCGTTCATCATCGCCGGTTCGCTGGTGATGGCGATGACCATCAACCTAAAGCTCTCGCTGATCTTCTTCGGCGCTGCGGTGCTGATCGCGCTGACGCTCTATTTGGTGATGACGCGCAGCGTGCCGATATTCTCCGCCATGCAGAAGAAGCTGGACGTCATCAGCCTGATCTCGCGTGAGAATCTCTCCGGCAACCGCGTGATCCGCGCCTTTTCCAAGCAAAAGACCGCGTGCAAACGCATGGACGACGCGACCGAGGACTTGGCGCGCACCTCCATTCGCGTCAGCCGTCTGTCGGCGCTGCTCAGCCCGGTCACCTACGCGGTCACGGATATCGCGATCATCCTGATCGTCTGGTTCGGCGCGATCGACGTTGACCTCGGCGGCATGCAGACGGGCGACATTGTGGCGCTTGTCAGCTACATGACGCAGATTTTGCTCGCCATGGTGGTGGTCGCCAATCTGGTGACGCTAATGACGCGCACCGCCGCGAGCGCCAAGCGCATCAATCAGGTGTTTGAAACCGTTCCGCGCGTGCAGGAGAAGAACACGGAGCCGATCGAAACCGACGAAACGGCTCCCAAAATCGAATTTGAACACGTCTGCTTCAACTATAACGACAACGGCGACGACGAGCTGACGGACGTCAGCTTTGCGGTACCGCGCGGCGCGACCATCGGCGTCATCGGCGGCACCGGCAGCGGCAAAAGCACGCTGGTGAACCTGATACCGCGCTTTTATGACGTCAATTCCGGCTGCGTGCGCGTGGACGGCAGAGACGTCCGCGACTATCCCTTTGCGCAGCTCCGCAGGCAAATCGGCATGGTTCCGCAGCAGAGCACGCTGTTCAGCGGCACGGTGCGCGACAACCTGCGCTGGCGCAAGCCCAACGCGACGGACGAGGAGCTGCTTGCCGCGCTGCAAACGGCGCAGGCGCTTGAATTTGTCCAAAAGCTCCCCAATGGGCTGGACAGCCGCGTGGAGCAGGGCGGCAGGAATTTCAGCGGCGGTCAGCGGCAGCGGCTCTGCATCGCGCGCGCACTGGTGAACCGCCCCGACCTGCTGATTCTGGATGACAGCTTTTCGGCGCTCGACTTGGCGACCGACGCCGCGCTCCGCAAGGCGCTCAGGGAAACCACCGACGGTATGACCGTGCTGATCGTCACACAGCGCTGCTCGACGGTGCGAAATGCAGATCTGATATTAGTTGTCAGCGACGGCGAGCTTGCCGGTGTGGGCACGCACGACGAGCTGACGGCAAGCTGCACGGTCTACCGCGACATCTGTCTGTCCCAGCAAACCGAAAAGGAGGCGGCGCGATGAAAACAAATGCTCCTGTCAAAAAAGTACTCCGTTCGCTGCGTCCCTATCTTCCGCTGCTGCTGGCAGCGGTCGTTTCCGCGCTGATCAGCGTGTCGCTGACGCTGTATATTCCGGTCCTCATCGGTCACGCGATCGACCGCATCATCGGTCAAGGACAGGTGTTCTTTGACGACGTAGCACAGATCCTCGGCTATATCGGCATAGCGGTCGGCGGCGTGACGGTTTTTCAGTGGCTGATGCAATATTTTGTCAACCTCGTTTGTTACAAGACCGTCCGCGACCTGCGCCGCGCGGTGTTCCGCAAGCTCAACACCGTACCGCTTTCGTATATCGACACCCACGCGCACGGCGACCTCATCAGCCGCGTTATCAATGACGTGGACGCGGTCGGCGACGGTCTCGCACAGCTCTTTTTGCAGCTCTTTGCCGGTATCGTCACAATCGTCGGCACGCTCATTTTCATGCTGATGACCGACTGGCGGATCGCGCTGGCAGTGTTCTTCCTCACGCCGCTGTCGCTCTTTGTGGCAGGCTTTATCGGCAAGCTCAGCGCCAAGCGCTTCCGCGAGCAGCAGCTTTTGCAGGGCGAGATCTCCTCCTATGTAGAGGAATATGTGGGCAACCAGCGCGTTGTCAAGGCGTTTGCCTACGAGGAACAGGCGTTCGCGGGATTTGACCGCTACAACAACGAGCTGCTTGACGTCGGCTTCAAGGCGCAATACGCAGGCGCTCTCGCCAATCCGACCACGCGGTTGGTCAACGCCATCGTTTACGCCGCTGTCGGTATCATCGGCGCGCTTGCCGCGCTGTCCGGCACACTGACGGTCGGCGGTCTCTCCTGCTTCCTCACCTACGCCAACCAATACACCAAGCCCTTCAACGAAGTGACCGGCGTGCTGACGCAGCTGCAAACCGGCATTGCCGCCGCCGGACGTGTTTTTGAGGTGCTGGAAGCCGAGGACGAAACGCCCGACGCGGACGCGTCATCGCTTTCATCTGCAAAGGGAGAGGTGCAGATCGATCACGTCAGCTTTTCTTATACGCCCGACAAGCCCCTGATACGCGACTTCTCGCTCCATGTCAGGAGCGGCACGCATGTGGCGATCGTCGGTCCGACCGGCTGCGGCAAAACTACGCTCATCAACCTGCTCATGCGGTTCTATGATGTGAACAGCGGCAGGATCTTGGTGGACGGCACCGACATTCGCGACCTGCCGCGTAACGACCTGCGCTCGCGCTACGGTATGGTCTTACAGGAAAGCTGGCTGTTTCACGGCACGATCATGGAAAACCTCCGCTACGGCAACGAGAGCGCCGACGACGCTGCCGTGATCGCTGCCGCCAAGGCTGCCTATGCGCACAGCTTTATCCGCCGCCTGCCGCAGGGCTACGACACCGTGATCAGCGAGGGCGGCGGTAACCTGAGCCAAGGACAAAAACAGCTCCTCTGCATCGCGCGCGCCATGCTGACAGATCCCGAGATTTTGATCTTAGACGAGGCGACCTCCTCCATCGATACGCTGACCGAGATCCGCGTGCAAAAGGCGTTTGCCAAGATGATGCAGGGACGCACCAGCTTTGTGGTCGCGCACCGCCTGTCCACCATCAAGGAAAGCGACGTTATTCTGGTCATGCGCGAAGGCAATATCGTGGAGCAGGGCAGCCACCGCGAGCTGCTGCGCAAAAAGGGCTTCTACTACACCCTCTATCACGCACAGTTTGCCGCACCGACGGTCTGACGCTTGGGCAAGGTCTGCTCCTTGAATTCCCGTTAAGGCTTCCAACCAAACGTCGTCTACGTCTATAAGAAAAATCAGAAAAATGCAAAAGCCTCGGCAAAACGCGTCGCGCTCGCCGAGGCTTTTCTGTTCTGTATCATACCGCAGTCCGGAGCTTCTGAGTGTTTACAGCAGGGCTGCCGGTCTGCTATATCAGTTATTCGGAATAAACGGCAGCTCGTATTCATCAAAGGCGATGATCTTGCCGATAGAATACGGGTCGTCAAATTCCGCCAGATAACCCTGTATCTTTGTGGCGTCGTTGATGTCTAACCCGTTTCCGTCAACATCGCCGTTTCTCCTGATGGTCCCTTGGGGATCTGTTTCCAAATCTACGAGGTACCTTTGAATGAAGGTGACGTCGTTGATATTGACTACGCCGTCACCGTTAGCGTCGCCGCGCATATAACGGATCGTGTCGGCAGACACCGGCAAAACGGCGCTCAGGGATATGATCAGGCAAATCAGGGCGGACAGGCTCATGCTGATCCTTTTCATCTTTTCACTTCCTATAAAACAAAATCATCGTCATAGTCTGACGGCAAACGTTTTTTCATATTTTTATTCTTTTTCTTCGACTTTTTCTTGCTGCTTTCGGTAGTTGAAAACAGCAGTTCATCGTCCGTCGGCAAACCTTTTCTCATGTTTTTATTCTTTTTCTTCGACTTCTTCTTGCTGCTTCCGGCTGCTGAAAACAGCAGCTCATCCGCCGGCGGCTGATTCATCAAGTCGTCCGGAGCTTCGATCTCCTGAACAGGCAGCATAAAATTGACCGCCATGCCGACAAAGCTCAGGCAATAGAAAAATCTGCTGATAACCGTGAACCTTCTGCTCAAGTCAATGTTCATGCGGTACTTCATCAGCAATACGCACTCGATGACAAAACAGGCAACGTAGAGCACGATCACAAAGGCCATCAGGGCGATCACGATTTTCCGTTTGGAATTGAGCTTTTTATTGTGCCGGAGCACCAGATAATATGCCAGCAAAAGCAACACGGCTAACTGTGAAAAAACATAGACCTCACCGTTCAGGACGGACGGCGTTTTGGAAAAATCCAACCTGCCGAATACGGCGCCGGCGTTGGTCAGTCTGACTGCAAAATTCATGAACAGTCCGGCTATCATCAGAACGGTGCGCACGATCCTGAAAACCGTTTTGGGGATCAACGCAAAAACCGCTGCAAGCGCAAGCAGAAAATAAGAGATCAGCCCCACCATTCTGGCGACTCTGTTTGCTTCTATTGCAACAGCTAAATAAATATGATACGCGATAAACAGTGAAAAACACACCGCTGTTAACAGATTGACAACAGTCCTTATCCTGTTAGTTTTCAAATTTGCTTCGTTCACGGTTCTTCCTTCTTTTTGAAGTTTTTTATCTTTTTATACTCTGCCAGGATCCCCTTAGGGTGCGTGACCGCGCCCTTGACGGGACGGTAAAGCAGCAGCAACGGGTAGAGCGCCTTGTGCTTTGCGAAAAAAGGATAATTCTTTTCCAACGCTTTTCCCGAAATAAAAAAGCGGCTTTTCATAAAACGGCGTTTGGACGCCTTGCTGTCGTCGCCGCCGAGATTGATCGCCATTTGGTTGTATTCCAGATTTTCGCAGGTACCGGCGCTGCCGGAGGAGATCAGATAAGCAAGGTCATTTTGTTCGTGTTTGTCAAGCGTGCCGCCGGTGAACACCTTTTGCGATAAGCGGCGCAGCTTTTCTTCAAAGCCGTTGAGCTCCAGCTTGTCAAGCTCCGCGTTGAGATAAGCTCTGTCCAAATCGGGGTGAGCGCGGAGAAACATATACACGTCGAGCAGCGAGCGCAGGCCTGTTCCTCCGTTGGAATAGTGCTTGCAGGTATGGGCGAGAATAAAAAGATAAAAATCCTCGTCCGTCATTTTGCGGCAGTAAGCCGCGCCGTCCGCGGGCAGCAGCCTTTCCTGTATATGATTAAAGTAGTCATAATACTGCGGATAACGGTCTTCATCAAACAGCGTGCGGTGCATTTCAAATACAAGCGTAGGCGGCTTGCTGTAAACATCGTGGTTCTCTTCCCCATACTGATTGCAGGTATAGCCCAAGCTCGCCATGATTTGCCTGACCTCCGCCATTTTTGAGCCGTCGCACAGAATATCGTTGTCCGTCATTTGGCGCATTGCCGATTTGGGATACAGCTCTTTGAGCATGATCCCCTTTAGCGGCAGATACCAAATCCTTGCTTTTTCAAACGCCTGCGCAATCACCGAACGCTCCACATCAAACAGCGTCAGCTTGCGAATCGCCTTTTTCTTGGCTTGGTCAAAGGCGTGCGGCAGGGGCATGGCCTGTTCAAGCGCGAAGGCGACAGCAGCGGTGAGCATATGCTCCTCCGACAAGCGACAGACCTCCGCCAAATCCATGTTTTCGACGCGCTTTCTGTCGGGCGCTTCCTCGTTGACGGCGCAGGACGCAAGATAGATCACATCCACGGCGATCCTTGCGTTTCGCTCCGGCAGCGTCTCCACGGGATAGGTTTTGCCGTTTCTGACAATGCCCGTCAGCACGCCGATGATTTGCCGTTCGGTGACGCCCTTTTCCACAAAGGTGCGGTTGTCGCCCTTCATGGCGTACTTGCCCTTTTTGGCGGCGACGATGCGGTGCAGCACATACTGTCCGCTGTCGCGCTTGTAAAGCGGCACGTCGCCAACCTTCAGCGGTTCCCTGACAGCTTCAATTATCAGTAAATCGCGCGCGCGGATAATGGGAAACATACTGTCTCCCTCGTTGGTATAAACCAATTTTCCTCGTTCGGCGATAATGTCCTCAAACTTTTTAATCATCAATCGCGCCTATCTCTTTCAGCTTTTTGACCGCTTCGGCAACGTCGGCTTTGATAATCTCTCTGTCGCCGTCAAAGCGCGTGCAGAGGGTATCGACAATTTCTTCCTCGGTGGTGTCCTGTTTCAGACAATCCACTATGACGGCGAGGGTTTTGTTGCCCTGAATCAAGCCGTGAAAATCCGCGCCTGCGGTGGGAACGATCACAGCCTGACCGTCGAGCTGATGATGGATAAAGTTGACATTCAGCTTCATAAAAACATTCCTTAAAAACCGCGCCGCCGTTTTAAGCAGAGCACCCAAAACGGCGGCACAGTCATATTTATTTACTTTTGTCCGCGATCATAAGCCGATCGGCAGCTCATACGGATCCAAGGGTTGGGTGGGTTCGGTGGAGGGTTCGTCGCCGCCGGGACCGATGCCCGAGGTGGTGATCACGTCCTCAACGTCAAACTCTGTTACGTCCATACTGAGACGCTCATAAGCTTCTTTTATCATTTTCATGTACGTCCTTTCCGGTTAATCAAAGTACTCGTTAGCCGCCTGATTGTACCAATACAGCGCTTTTGCGAGCGCGGCGTTGTCGGCGTTGCCGGCAGCTGCCAGCGCCTTGGCGTAATCGAGCGCGGAGTAGCGCAGGGTCGTGCCGCTCACATTGAATTGCTGCAGGGTGTCGAGCTGTGCCGCAGGAATGTCCACGATCTGCGTATAGTAATAGTCATTCCACTTCGTCATGCCGGAGGTGTTGAACGAATCGTTCTCCTTTGCAAAGTAGAGTCTGAGGGTGCTTTCGGACAGGAACACAAGGCTCGAGGTCTTGAAGCCGGCGCCGGTAGGTGCGTTTGCCGCGATGTCGTCAGCCGCTCTGTCGTTTGCCGTCAGGATCGCGGTGTCAAACATCTCAGTGGTAACGTCCTGCATAACGTAATCCAAGCCATCGTTGGCAAGGTCGCCGGTCTTGATGCCGAACACGGTTTGTGCCTTTGCGCCGTAGTCGAGCATTTTGTTCATAAGGTCAACCAGAGCATCGTATTTGTCTGCACCGCCGAAAACAGTATTGATTTGTTCCTCTGTGGCGTTATAGGCTTCATCGCAGTACGCGCGCACGGAGTAAACCTCGGATTCGCTCTTGTCGCCGAGCGTGAAGCTCGCGTTCACGCCGCAGGTCATTTCCGCCGCGCACACCTTGCAGGTCACCTTGATGTAGTCGCCTTCCACGGCAAACGTGTTTCCGGACTGTGCTGCAACATTCACCAGCGCGTTGCCGTTCGCCCATGCAAAGGTGTAGCTGAGGTTGTCGGCAGTCACCTGGTCGGCAGTCAAGCCTGCCGCCGCCGGATCGAGGTAGAAGTTGACGCCGATGTTGCCGTCGAGGGTCAAGCTGTGACCGACGATGAGCTTTTTGGGCTTGGGCACCGCCGTATAGGTCGCTTTATATTCCGCCGGACCTGTCACGGGCTGGACGTCGGGATCCCAGTTGCTAAAGGTGTACGTATTGTCATCGTCCTCCGGTCTGGTGGGATTTTCATAGGGATAGGTAGGCGTTTCGCCGGCGGGAACGGTCGTGTCAACATAAAGCTCGTCGTCGTTCCAGTTTTTCCATGTGACGGTGTAACCTCTTATGACAAGGTGGATGGTGGATTCCTTTACGATATTATACTCGGCAAGAGTTTTTGCGTCCTCGAGCGTCTTGCCGGCAAAAATAAGCTGTTGTGCGGATGCAGGAGCCCCGGTCTGTGAAGCCAGTATATCCTTTAATTGTGCGACTGTGGTTTCGCCCGATACGTCGTAAACGTTGATCGTTGCGCCTGTGGGTTTCTTTACAAAGACCATGAAAGTCCTTGCCTCTGACGTAAACTGCGCGGTGTAGGTCACGTCGGCTGTTGCCGCGGGAAGCTCATTGGGAGCGTAGGTGGTTTCGCCGTCGTTCCAGCCCGCGAAGGTGTATGTGTAATAACTGTCCGCTGCCTTGGTGGGAGTTTCGCCGTCATAGCTCGGGGTGGTGCCTTCCTCGACCTCGTCGGTATCAAGCTCTGTGTCGTCCCAGTTATTCCATGTGACGGTGTAGGTTGCGGGAGCAGGCGCAGGAAGGTAATAGGTTGTGTTGATTTCGGGTGTGCCTTTAAATGTTCCGCCGGTTCCAAAGAACATATTATAGAGTGCATTAGACTCTGTAGTTCCCGTGCCTGTGGTCGGGATCCTGTATGGGACGGAATATGTAGTGTCCTGCGTGGTAGAAATACGGATATTTGAACAATTGTAAAACATACCGAAGTAGCAGAAAGGCGTCAGCGTTGTTGCAGGCAGCGCGGGGAGTTCGGTCAGGCTCGAGCAGCGGGAAAACATATAGTAGTAGCAGGAAACCGCCAGCGTTGTCGCAGGAAGCGCGGGGAGTTCGGTCAGGCTCGTGCAGCCATTAAACATATTGCTGTAGCAGCTTTCCGCCAGATTTGTTGCAGGCAGCTCGGGAGCTTTGGTCAGGCTCGTGCAGCCGAAAAACATATTACTGTAGCAGCTGTTCGCCAGATTTGTTGCAGGCAGCTCGGGAGCTTTGGTCAGGCTCGTGCAGCCATAAAACATTCGGCAGTAGCAAGAATCCACCAGCTCTGTTGCAGGCAGCTCGGGGGCTTTGGTCAGGCTCGTGCAGCCATAAAACATATTGATGTAGCAGCTATCCGCCAGATTTGTTGCAGGCAGCTCGGGGAGTTCGGTCAGGCTCTTGCAGCCAAAAAACATATATCCGTAGCAGTTATTCGCCAGTGCTGTAGCAGGGAGGTCAGGAGCTTTGGTCAGGTTCTCGCAGCCTTGAAACATACCGTAATAGCACCTGTCTGCCAGCGTTGTTTCAGGCAGCTCCGGCGCTGTTGTTAATCCGGTGCAGCCGCTAAACATATATCGAAAGCACAAATTTTCCAAGCTTTGAACCTTGCCGCCATTGAGCCGCATCGACATGACATTACCGCTGCATGCTACTTTTCCGGTGATCGAAAAGTGCTTACTGGTATCGAATGTAGTATCTTTTCCGCTAAAACGAACATAATCGCCCTCGTTTTCGAGATCAATCTGCGCGCCTTTAGTATAATCTTCCCAACCTGAGTTGTTTTTATTATACTGCAAATTACTGCCGGAAGAAACATTCAGCGTAACTGTAGCGCCGTCTGCTTCCGCCGTGAAGGTCAGATAATCATCCTCCGACAGAACATCGTCAACTGCCGCCCCCGCCGTGAACGGCACGATGGTGAACAAGCTGAAAACCATAATGACAGCCAACAGCATGCTCACTGATTTTTTTATTGTTTTTTGCATTGTTATTCCTCCTTATTGTCTTTTGATTTTTATAACATTGCTTATTGGGGACTGTCCGCTGACCATATATTTTATGTTTTCTTTGCGGAAATACCGGACGTTGACTAAAAGTCAAACAAATAAAGCAAACCGTTACCATGATCGACCGCGATTGCCACAGACCAAAGCCCTCCCAATGACAATCCGGGAAAACAAAAGACACAGACGCAGTTATCCTGTGCTTGTGTCAGTTTAATAAATTGATTTGATTGAAAAAGGGCACAAGAAAGAAAGCGGCGCCAACCGCTGTGCTTGCTTTATTGCTTTTTGCGCTGTCGCTCTCGCTGCCATCCATGTCAAGCCCCTAAACAAAAATAAGACAAAAATCCTTGATTTTATGGTTATATTATATTATAATGTGACGGAAGAACATTTGTCAACCCTGCAAGGCTCGGAGTGTACAGAAAGGGGAAATCTGTCAATGCATAAATCTGTTGACCGCCGGAGTATTCTGAAAAAGAACAACATCCAAGCAAACCTTGAAGCGAGAAGGTGCATCAAGAGCGCTTTACTGGCTCTTTTGAAGAAAAAGAGCTACGATGATATCCGTATGACGGACATTATCAATAAGTCGGGTGTTTCAAGAACATGTGTTTATAACAACTACAAGAGCAAGGACGAGATCATGCTGGATCTTTACAGCAAAACGATCGAAACAGTCTTGTCCACTCCGACCGGCTCGCTCGATTCTAATCTTGCATGGTTATTCAACATCGCGTATCAGCACAAAGCGTACATCCGTACACTGATCGACGCCGGACTTGCCAATACCTTTTTGGATAGCTTGAACGAGCGCTCCGAGGATACGTCCGAATCATTTTATTCTGCGATCATAAACGGGCTTTGCTATAACGCCGTGATCGAATGGGTAAAATCCGATACAGACGAATCACCGCAAAGCGCTGTCAAAAGAGTAAAAGAAGCTTTGAGCCGGCTTGCGAAATCTATCGAAACCAATTAAGGCAACACCGCACAATTCATGGCGCACGGCTTGTATCTTGTTCCGTCAGCATGCCCAAAAAATCTCGGCAAGGCGACATTTGTACAGCCTGACGAAAATGCTTTCAGAGCTGTTATCGGAGCGACTGCCAACATTGCGACGGTTTCCAGTATTGTGGGACATTCCAATCCCAACATCACGCTCGGCATCTACACGCACGAAATAAAAGAAGCCACAGCGCGAGGCTGTGACACCATTTCCAATTTGCTGAAAGAGAGGATGGAAATTGCTGTTGCGGTAGATTTACTTGTTCCCGTGGCGGCGCGTACTCGCCTGTTTCTCGATTCTGTAAACTCATGTATTATCGCCTCCTTTGTATAAGCCTTTCCGAGCTTGCTGCCGCGAATGGGCTTCTTTTTATTTGGGTGCAAAAAGCTGATTGTTTTTGCCGTGTTGCGCGCGATCTTCACACCGTATTTGCTGAGGTGCTTTTCAAACTCATTTATGTTATTACAGAGTTTGAGCGCTTCGGCAATCACCTCACGCAGCTCCTCCTTCCATGAAGTGCCGCCTTTCAGAACAACGCGCCTTTCCTCGCTCTTGATGCGGTCAGCCGACGGCTTTCTGAAATCCAGCGTAGAATAACCGTATTTCGCGGCGATCTCGTTCGATAAGTCTTTCAGCTTGGCGTAGTCGCTGTTGCTATAGTGCAGCATTTTCCCATTGACAAACGATACGCTGTTCACGATGATGTGACAGTGGACGTGGTGCTTGTCCGTGTGGGTAGCAATGATGTACTCATTATCGGGAAACGCCTGTTGCGCTAATTCTTCTGTTAAGCGGTGGGCTTCTTCCGGGCTGATGTTGTCCTTCGGGTCAAAGCTGTGCTTGAAGTGGTAATACTTCCGGCTGTCATACCTCTGCGCCTTGTGAAACAACTGCGCTGTTTCGGCGAATTGCCGCGAATAGTCGCGGTTGTCGTCAAGTGCGTATGAGGTGATGATTGCAGCTTTCTTCTCATCGGTGATGTAGTCGATCGCTTTTGCTGGCTTGGCTTTGCAGCCGCAGCCTTTGAATAAGGGCATGTCCTCACGCTCCTAACTGTTCGGACAACTCATAGAGCCGCCTATATGTATTCTGACATTGTTGCAGGGTGGTTATGATCTCTTGCTCAGTCGTCGGAGAGAATTGGTTAATCCTCCGCGTGAGCTGATTGAGATTCACGCCCTGTCGTTTCAATTCCGACAGCAGAGGAATGAAATCGCTGATAACAATTACTTTTCCTTTGCTGATGGTTTCGATAAAAAATTCTGTCAGCGACTTTCCGCTCGCTGCAAGCTTCCTTTGCAGAAGTGCGTATTCTTTATCGTTCAGGCGAAACGACACCTGATGTGACCGTGTTCTTTTCAAATGGCTTTCGCCTCCTTCCTTGGGGGCTTGGGGGTCGCCCCCAACGAGGTGTCAATGGCTTGCCATTGGCGTACCTCGCTATCCGTAAAATAAGTTACAGCGGGTTCAGATAAAACATATGATAAACCGACTGTGTTGAGCTGTGAAACCCGACAGAAGAAAGAGAATAATGAACAAATCATTAAAATCATCAGCGAAGCTGACGCAGCTTCCTCTGTTGGAAATCAAGACTCCGAATAAGCGTTTAGCACCTCCTGTTAATTGATTTTTGCTCAATGGTTCTTCTCCTTTCACGATTATATTCCGTAATGTGTGAATATTCTTCACATTACGGTAACATAATCATATCACACGGGAAATCATATGTCAATACTAATATCTCGCGTCCATGTGACAGTGAGCGCGGATTCATCATTCCCGTTGACAACCTTGAAACAATTTGCTATACTGTTGAGGAAAGATAGAGAAATGAAAAATCAATCATGAGGTGAAAATAATTGAAAAAATATTTTTTTCGGATAGACGCAGATAAGCGCTTGGCAATGTTTTACTACGGTGAAAAAAAGGATACCTTCGTCAAGACAGAGATAAGGTTTGACGATTTTTTTGCACTGACAGAGGATTATCAAAACAATCACCATACATCACTGAAAGCTGTTTCGGAGGAAATGCAGAAGTATGTTGAACTCGGCAAAAAGGAAAACGCCGTCTTTTATGCAATGCTCACGCGGCTGAAAAAGAAAATGGCAGACAACATTTTTGCGCTTGTTTTCATGAATATCATGGAACTTTTCTATCAAAAGCAGCGAGAAAAATTGATTGCTTTGAATGTAAAAAATCTCCTTCAATCCGTCATTTCCTTCAATACACGACAGGCAAAGAAAGCTATACAGAAAAAGTTTGAAGAACTCGAATATAATATGATTGGCTTCGAGTTTATGCTTTGCGGCAACTTAAGCATAGCAAATAAGGGTGCATTTTTTGAATCAAATGAAGGATATATCATTTTTCTCGAGGACAACAAAAGCGTCATCTATTGTGGATTGAACGAATCATTGGAACCGTTCGTTGAAGGTTTTGACGCATATTTGAATGCAAGTAACACCAATATTTATATCTGCAAAAATTGTGGAGGGCGATATTTCAATACCGATGACAAAGGTTATTGCTCAAAGCCCGTATGTCAGCAATTTAAAAGATTAATGTATAAAAGGCAAAATCGTGAGAGCCGCAAACAAGATGTGTACCGTAATCTTATTGATAGCTATAATACCTATGTCCGTACACTCAAGCGCAAACTGACGCTTATGCGCGTCGAAAAAAGTGATATGCAGATGTTTGAAACAGAGCAGGAAAAATGTGCTGCTGTCATCAGGAAAGCCGTCAGCGATTACCGCGAACAGCAGAAGCCGGTTGACGATGATTTGAACGCGCTTATTCTGGAAAAGAGAAAGAAAATGAAGGAGATTACGGATAGAATTACAGATAAATACTTTGGATGATAGAAAAGGCTATTGCGTGAAACGTCGCAGTAGCCTTTTGATGTTATTAATACAATTTATAAAAACGTCTTGTTATTTATGTATAGATTATGGTATAATATCACTATAGAATTACCAAGGGGCGTTAATTATGAACACTTCAAATCAATTTGACTGGATACCATTTTATGAGGAGTTTGCGGACAAGCTGCTGGCATATAAAGATAATCGGCAGGAACTGATTGAAAAAATAAAGTGTGTTTATGAAGTTGCGGGAATAAAGCTGCCAAGATTGGAGCGCAATGAGAACGGTGATAATGAGATTGTTGACATTGATCCGTTCACAACGTTTGGCTTATTCAATAAAGGAATTACCGATGCAAACAGAGTAAAAATATGTACAGCAATAAAGGATTTGTTTGAAGTTTCTTCGCCTGTACCTACATACTTTGACGGTATCCCTGTGTTGAACAATCAGATGGCTACATTCTATTGGTTTGGCAATGGTCGTGGTGAACACGATATTGATAATCTTTGGGACGTTTTCGCTTATGCTTTAGCACTTTCAAGTTCAGATACGCCTGAACTCAGAGAGAAGTTTTCAAATTTGTTTAATGTTTCCCTTTCTCAAAAGGGCGTAAAGTGGAATCTTTCAATGGGCTTATATTGGATTCGCCCTAACAGATTTTTGAATCTGGATTCACGTAACAGGTGGTTTATAATTAACAACGACAGCTTACCTGAATCTGTTGTGGCAAGAGTAAAGAATTTGAAATCTATGCCCGAAGCAGAAGGATATCTCGCTATATGTGACGAGTGTCTTTCCTATATTCATACCGATAATTCTCCCTATGATTCACTTTCTGCTCTGTCTTTTAGCGCCTGGAATGTTTCCAAACAGGATGACGGATATGAAAAACTGACGGAAGATTCATCGTCAAATTCCGGCGCTAAATTCTTACGCTGGTTCAGACCTCTATTGCAGGCGCTCAAAGATTTAGGCGGCTCTGCAACTCCGAAAGAAACACGAAATAAAATAATAGAAAACGAAAAGTTGACCGAAGAAGAAACAAATGCGGTCATTGGCAAAACGCAAACGCCAGAATTCAACAACGATGTTGCTTGGGCAAGGCAGTACCTTGTCAGAGGCGGTTATTTGGATAACAGCACCCGCGGCATTTGGAAGCTCACCGAAGCCGGTTGGACTGTAGATATGACAGACGAATTGGCTTCAGAACTATTTAAAACAGTGGTTAAGGAGAATCAGAAGGGTAAGGAGAATAAAGGCTCCGCTCTCGCTGATGAAGATGTAAACACAAAACGCTACTGGATTTACTCTCCAGGACATAACGCTTCAAAATGGGACGACTGCACGCAATACGGAATGATGGTTATCGGTTGGGGAGAAATCGGAGATTTGAATTCATATTCTTCCAAGTCGCAGATGATTGAAGCAATGCAAACAGTATATGGAGACACAAAACCGTATCGCAATGCGGCGCTTGCTACATGGCAGTTTTCAAAAGAAATGCAAGAGGGAGATATAGTATTTGCAAAAAAAGGAAGAGACATCATAATCGGACGTGGTGTAGTACAATCCCAATATTTTTATAATGATAGATTTAGCGATGGCTATAACAACGTCCGTAAAGTAGAATGGACAGATATCGGTGAATGGGAGCATCCCGGTCAAGCCGCTATGAAAACCTTGACTGATATTACCCAATATACGGAGTATGTTGAAAAGCTCAACGCAATGTTTGACACAGAAGACGACGATGATATCGAGGTCGATGAAACACCGCTGAACACCTATACCAAAGAAGATTTCCTCGCAGACGTATATATCAGTGAAAAGCAGTATGACACGTTAGAAGGATTGCTCCGGAAGAAACTGAACGTCATTTTGCAAGGTGCTCCGGGCGTCGGAAAAACTTACGCCGCTAAACGTCTTGCCTATTCAATGATGGGCGTTAAGGATCCTGAGCGTGTACAGTTGGTGCAATTCCATCAGAGTTATTCCTATGAGGATTTCGTTGAGGGCTTCCGTCCGTCAAGCACGGGAATGAACTTTGAGATTAAGAAGGGCGCATTTTATAACTTCTGCAAAAAAGCGTCCGATGACAAAGAAAACGAGTATTTCTTCATCATAGATGAAATCAACCGTGGTAATCTCAGCAAAATTTTCGGCGAGCTGTTTATGCTGATTGAAGCCGATAAGCGTGGCAATGATATACAGTTGCTATATTCTTCGGATAAGTTTTCTGTTCCGAAAAATGTTTATATTATCGGTATGATGAACACAGCCGACAGAAGTTTGGCGATGATCGACTATGCGCTCCGCAGGCGTTTTGCGTTCTTTGAAATGAAGCCCGCGTTTGAATCTGATGGCTTTAGAGAATATCAGTACGGATTAGAAAATGACAAATTCAATAAACTGATTGACTGTGTTATCAGCCTGAATCAGAGGATTGCCGACGACGAATCTCTCGGTGAGGGTTTCTGTATCGGTCACAGCTATTTCTGCGATAAAGTGGAGATCAAGGAGAACACGTTGACCGATATTGTGGAGTTTGAGATCATCCCCTTGCTCAAGGAGTATTGGTTTGACGAGCCTTCCAAAGTAAAAGAATGGTCTGACCGTTTGAGGAGTGCTGTCAAGTGATCCCGATTCAAAATATCTACTATATGCTCTCCTATGCGTTTCAGGTGTTGAACGAGCAGGGTTACAAGAGCGTGGCAACGGAGCATTTTGAGAACGTGGCAGATTTATGCGCCGCCATCCTGATCAAAGGCTTGTCAAAGCAGCTCAAGCGTGGTCTGATGAAGGACTATATCCCGAAACGTGAGCAGCTGACAGCGCTGCGTGGCAAAATGGAAATCTCGGAAACACTGAAAACAAACACCATTATCAAGCGACAGGTTGTCTGCTCCTACGACGAGTTTTCCGAAAACGCCTATATGAACCGTATCATCAAGACGACAATGCTGCGCCTGATGGTGGCGGACGTTGACAAGAGCCGCAAAAAGGAAATGAAAAAGCTGTTGGTGTTTTTGAGCAATGTTGAGCCGTTGCCGATTTACAGTATCAACTGGAATCTGCGCTATGACCGCAATAATCAGACCTACCGTATGTTGGTGTCGATTTGTTATTTGGTTTTGAAGGGCTTGTTGCAAACACAGTCGGATGGCACGACAAAGTTGATGGACTTTCTCGACGAACAGCGTATGCACCGTCTGTATGAGAAGTTTATTCTGGAATACTTCCGCAAGGAGCATCCGGAGCTGACCGTAGGCGCTCCACAAATCCCGTGGCAGCTCGACGACGATTTCAGCGATATGCTGCCGGTTATGAAGTCGGATATCGTGCTCGAAAAGGACAGTAGCATTCTGATAATCGACGCTAAGTATTATGCCCATACCACACAACAGCGGTTTAATAAGGCAACAGTCCATTCGGCAAACCTGTATCAGATTTTTACCTACGTTAAGAACAAGCAGGAAGAGCTAAAAGACAGGCAAGTTACAGTTTCGGGAATGTTGCTCTACGCCAAAACAGACGAACAAATTGTCCCCGACAATACCTATCAAATGAGCGGCAACCAAATCAGCGTGAAAACGCTTGATCTAAATTGCGGGTTTGATGAGATTCGGGAACAGTTAGAAAAAATTATATTTAGTTGAGGTAACAGTGTATGAACCAAATCATTAAAAGCTTTTTGACAACCCATATCAAAGAATATGGCTTAGAAAAGATTAAAGAAAGCACCGCTTTTGAACACTTTATTAATAGAATCATTATAAATAAATACTCTTCGGAACGTTTTGATCCAGAAATTATAATGACTGATGACGGAGAGAAAGGATTAGATGGTGTTGCAATTATCGTCAATGAAAGAATCATTTCTGATAATGCCGAATTAGAGAGTATACTAATGAACTCTCCTTCAATTGATGTTAGATTTGTATTTATTCAATCTAAAACAAGCGATAAGTTTTCTGCTTCAGAAATCGGGGACTTTGTTTACGGTGTAAAAGCATTCTTTGAAAGCGAAGACGCAAGACCAGTAACCAACGAAAGAATGGAACGCTTAATAGCGTTGAAAGATACGATTTATGATAATAGCATTAAACTAACTTGTTCACCTGTTTTAGATTTATATTACGTTTGCTGCGGAAAATGGAGTGACACAAACGGAATACAAGATCGTATAGATATTGAAATAAAACCACTCGTCGATAATTCAGATTTTTCAAAAGTTGAATTTTATAAATATGATGCAGAAAAAATAATTACAACTTTTAAGGAATTGAAGAAGAAAATTTCTCGTACAATTACTATGGAAAAAAGAGCCACATTTCCATCTATAAATGGTGTAAAACAGGCCTATATTGGATTCGTAAAATGCAGAGATTATATAAACCTTCTTGTGGATAGTGATGGAAATATATTAAATAATATTTTTGAAGACAATGTTCGTGATTTTCAGGGTTATAATGTAATCAATAATGAGATAAAAAAGACAATTGAAAATAGCGAAGACCAAGACAGATTTGCTATATTAAATAATGGTATTACCATTGTTTCAAGAGGAATACAAATTACCGGTGATAATATTGAAATATCTGATTATCAGATCGTTAATGGTTGTCAAACGAGCTATGTTTTATTTGATAACCAAAGCAACATTAATCAGAACTCATATATTGTAATTAAACTAATTGAAGTAGAAGATTCGTCAATTGCCGATCGTGTAATTTATACAACCAATAGACAAACTGAAGTGAAATCAGAAGCGTTTGTTTCATCAAGTAAGTTTCACAAAGAATTGCAGGATTATTATAAATCTATTGAGCCAGAATACCAACTTTATTATGAAAGACGTTCTAAACAATATGATTTAGATGATACAATTAACAAAACTAAGGTAATTTCTCTATCAATTATGATTGCCTCATATATAGCGATGTTTCTAAATGAACCACATAGCACTCATCGTTATTACGGCGAGCTGTTAACTGCATATAAAAATAGACTTTTTTTAGATTCAGATAGTTATGAAGTATATTATATATCTACATACTACAACTATTTTGTTGAACAACAATTCAAAACACAGCATATATCAAAAGAAATTAAACAATATAAATATCATATTATCTGTGCAATGAGATGTTATTTAGTAGGAAAATCAATAAATTTCGGAAAAGCCAAAAAGCAAAAAAAGGAATTTGAAAAATTATTCTCTGTTATTAAAAATCAAAAAGAAAGCAGGCAAACATTTTCGATAGCCATTATGTGTTTGGAAAAAGTATTATCTAATACATCTTTACCTAGTCAAGGGCGTTATAGGAGTAAAGAATTTACATATGAATTATTAAGTGAAATAGACAAGGTAAGCGAAGCAAGCAAAAGCACAGAATATTTAAAAGTAGGTGATATCGTTCACTGTACTGTAACAGGTGTTAATGACTCTTTTGTATATGTATTAATAAAAACTGAAGATACAAGGAACACTGGTTGTATCCACATTTCAAATGTATCAAATAGATGGATTGAAGATTTACGAAAAGAAGTAACTATCGGAGAGATCTTTCAAGCTAGAATTATTAATGATATTGACTATTCAAATGATTTTGGATGGAGATTAACTAAAAATCTATAAAGAATTTAGCTTTTCTCTCAGAAAAAGGCTGTATAAAACGGGCAAATGTAAAATGGCCTGGCTAAATGGATTTCTATAATGTATTTTGTGCCAATTGCTAAGAAGAAAAATTGCCAAGCGTAGGGAAAACACCCACGCTTGGCAAAAATTTTTTCAGGATTCCTTATGATTTTACGGCTCAAAATAATTGACAGTTAAAATGACTGTTTATTTGACAGTTTATGGCGTGTTAGTTTCTTTTCTTCAAGTTTTCCCAACTTGATTGTGGCAGTGCTCAGAACCTCAGTGTTTAAGCCAATTTTCAGCATTTTCGCGTAATTTTGCAAAAGAAAAGAGGCGGTCAAAAAACCGCCTCCGATGGTCGGGATGACAAGACTTGAACTTGCGACTCCACGCCCCCCAGACGTGTGCGCTACCAAACTGCGCTACATCCCGATGCAACGTTACTATTATAGCAACTCTTGGCAGTTTTGTCAAGGCTTTTTTTGATTTTTCTCTGCAGGATACATATCTTTTTTGCAGCTCAACGGCGGTCGGGCTTTTGGACACGGTAGTCGGTGCCGAGGAAGTCCAGCTTTTGGGCGGCGCCGTTGATGCGCGAAACAAAGCGCTCCGAATAGTCCTGCTGCAGCTGCATCATGGTGAGGTTGGTGCTGATGATGACCGGCTTGCCGCTGAGCAAACGCGCGTTGAAGAGCGTGTAGACCTGCGAGTCGGTGTAGGAGCTGTGGTGCTCGGTGCCGAGGTCGTCGATGATCAGGAGGTCGCAGGCGGTCAACGTTTCGAGAATATCCGCGCCCTCCCGTTCGCGCGAAAAGCGTTCGCGCTCCAGCTTGATCACCAGCTCCGGTGCCGAGACATACATCACGCCGTAGCCGCGGCGAATGACCTCATTGGCGATGGCGAGGGACAGGTGCGTTTTGCCGAGTCCGGTGGCGCCCTTCATCAAAATGCTCTGCGACTGCGGTGTGAAGCCGCGCGCGTATGCCTTGCAATAGCGGAAGATCTTTTCCATCTGGCTGTAGGGCACCACGCCCGTCGCCGGATCGACCGTCTTGCTGTAGCGCTCCACGTCAAAGGTCTCAAAGGTGGAGAGCTGCAGCGGCACGATGCGGTTGAATTCCTCGCAGGCGCAGGCGACCAGCAGCTGCTTCAAGCAGCTGCACATCACCGTCCGGCTGCCCTGCTCAACGTAGCCGGTGTCGCTGCATTTTTCACAGCTGTACTGCGGCTCCAGCGCGTTTGCGGCGTAGCCGTTTTGCAGGAGCAGGTCGCGCAGCTCGGCTTGGAGCGAGAGGTTCTTTTCCTTGAGCTGCGTCATCTCCTCGACCACGTCGCCGCCGCGCAATACCGCACGCACCGCCGCCGAACCGCACGACGCGATCGCCTGCTCCAGCTCACGCGCTCTCGGGTACTTTTCATAGATTTGTCTGCGCCTGGCGTCCGCCTGCTTTTCCGCTGCCAAGCGCCGTTGCGCCAGCCTGTCAGCCGCGTTTTTGTGTACACTGCTGCTGTATCCCATATGCTACCTCAATTGATAAAATCCAGTGTGTCGATTTTTTCCAGCTCGTGAATATCATAGGAGGTGTTTTGCCGCTCGGTCTTGGGCTTTGCCTTGGACGCCTCCGCAGCGCGCAGGTCGTCGAGATTTTTCAGTCCCATCGCCTCCCACTTTTTGAGAATGCCGTCGATATAATTGAATTTCAGCTCGCCCTTGCTGTCCACGCAGCGCTCATATGCCTCGCGCAGCATGGGCGCCGAAAATTTCCACTCCCCTACCCATTTGGTGCAGTAATCGAGCTGTTTTTTGGAGGGAGAGCCGACTGCCTGCATACCGAACACCGACGCCACATGCGAAAAGCATTTGCTCGCATGGTTCGCCTGCGCGATCTTGCGGTCGGCGGCTTCGACGGAATTGATGCCCTCGTCCGCCCACGAAATGCCGATTTTTTCGACGGTGCGCATGTTGCCCTTGTCGATGCCGACGCAGTACTGGATCAGCATGAGGATCACATCGAGCCGCAGGCCGCAGGTGTCCTTGAGCATCAAAAGCGTGGCGACGTCGGAATTGGAGAGCGTCTTGCCGAGCATGGTCTGCGCCTCGCTGACGAGGATTTTGAGGTCCTCGTCAGCCGCCAGCCGCTGTGCCGTAAACACATAGTCGGGCTTTTGCGGCTTAGTGACGACAAAGCGCTGCCGCTGCTGCTCCACGTCCTTGGAAATGGAGGCAACGGTTTTTGTTTCTTTGACAACAGGCTTTTCCTGTTCTGTTTGATGATCGTTAGCCTTTGGCGCGTAGCCGGCAGTGTTTTTCTGCAAAACCTCCCTGCTGACCCAGTAGTCGAGCGCCTCCGGAATGTCAGTGACGTTCACGCCGGTCGCCTTGGAGATCTCCTCCAGCGCCAGCTCCCTGTCCGCGTTGCGCAGCACATAGAGCAGCACCTTTAGCTTGACGCCGTCGGCAAATTTGAGACCCTCGTCCACGATCTGTGACGGCACGGCAAACACCGAACGCCATGCGCCGAGATTGATTTGAATTGACATGCTATTACCTCAATCTGATTGGTGAATCTTTATTGTAGCATAAATGGAGAAGGTTGAATTGTTGAAAAAGAAAAAAGGGAAGTTTTTGTTGGAATATGGATTTTTGAAAGCGGGAAATGGAGATTCGGTCGGGACAGACAGAGCGGCGCTTACGAAACTGTGGTGTCCCGAATAAATCAGTAGAGAGCGAGAATAAATTCACAATTCACAAAAAGCCTTCCCGTTTTGGTGACAGGAAGGCTTTTGGCGTTATTATCATTTTCTTCTAAAAGATCGCAGCGGCTGACACTCATTCCGCTCCGACGATCGAAATCTTTTCGTAGTCCACGTTGTAATGCGACGTGACCGCGTCGTCTATCACCAGCGCCGCCGTGTCGTTGAGCTGCTCCTTGGGAACGATGACGGTCACGCCCTCGTCGGTGACGGTGCACAGGCAGTCCGAAAAGCCCTTTGCCTTTAGAATACTCTCGATGCTGTCCTGCACCGTAAAGCTTTTGAGCAGCTGTGCCACGGTCTTTTGCGCTTCGTTCTGTTCGTCCTCCGACGCACCGTCGAGGTCAAAGAGCTTTTCGGCTTCGTCGATCGCCTTATCCTGCGTGCTCTGCCGCTTGAGCCGCTCCGACGCAAAATAGCTCTCCTGCTGCTTCGACATGGTCGAAACCGCGCGCTGGTCTGCCGTTGCGGAGGAAACGTCTGCGCTCACGTAGGACGCCTCGCCGAGCTGCTTGGGCGTGGTCTTGGCGCTTGCGCCGAACTGCCAGTTGACATAGACAGCCGCGCCCAGCGCGAGGATCAGCGCCGCCGAAATGACATGCTTTTTTTGAATCTTCATTACAATCCCGACCTTCATTCTGTTAGTTTTTCGATGCATACCTTTGCCGTTGAGATGTCGAGCGCCTTGGTGACCGCCTCTGTAACGCGCCCGATCGTCACAGGGTCATTGCCGCCCTCGCACAGCACCAGCACACCGCGGATCTGCGGCTGGATCTCCTTGGTCTTGGTAGTGCCGTTTTCGAGATATACGTATTCCGCACTGTTTTCCATGGTCAGCAGGACGCGCGTTTTGCCGGCTCCTTCGATCTGCGCCAGCAAGCGCTCCAGATCCTTTTGCGTCGCCGCCCGGTAATCGCTGACCGAAAAGCCTGCCGCCGGTTCTTTTTGCCCGTTGCCGAACACGCCCGACAGCCAAAACAGCGCCACGCCCAACACAGCGGCAAGCAGCAGCCATTTGCGCAGTCCGCCGTCGGCGAGCTTTTTGAATCCTTCTTTGATCGCTTCCATCATCTACTCCACTGCCGTCTGCGGCGTCACGGCAAAGTGCCGCTCCACCAGCGCTGCGATTTCTTCCCGTGCGTCCGCATATGCTGCGCCGATCGTGAGCACTGCCGCCGCAATGGTCACACGGTTTTTGTCCGTCAGGGCGAGCGTCACCTCGGCTTTTTTGACGGGATAGCCGTTTTGCGCGAGAATATCCGCCATCGCCTGCTCCAGATTTTGCTTTGTCAGCAGGAGCACCTCTCGGCTGACGGCTTCATCGGCGGTGGCTGCCTGTTCCTCGGGCAAGACCGTCTGCCAATCCGCCGCAGCGGCGCCGACCGCGTTTGCCACCGGCACCGCCATGGCGCAGACGACGAACGCACCCATGATGAGCTGCATCAGCCGCTTCATGCTGCCGTCCGTGACGAAGTGCGAGAGGAGCGCCGCCACGATGGTGCAGGCACAGACCGTCGCCGCAACGGTCGTCAGTCCGCTCATGCCTCGCCTCCTATCGCAAAGGCGGCGGCAGCGGCGATCAGCAGCACCGCCGGCACGCACAGCAAAACGGCTGTCAGCGTGGAAAAGACGGTCCCCAGCGCCTCAAGCAGCTTGGCGCAGTGCGAAACACCCAGCGCCTCGGCGAGCGCTTTTCCGACAAACAGGCAGAGCGACCAGCCGAGTCCCTGCAGCAAGACCGGCAAGAACGTGAACGCCAGCGCCAGAATGACGAAGATCCCCAATCCGGATCGGAGCACATGCAGACTGCCCTGCACGGTTTTGTACGCCTCGCTCAGCGCGCCGCCGACCACCGGCACAAAGGAGCTGAGCGCAAACCGCGCCGCCTTGGAGCCGAGCGAATCGAGCGCACCCGAAGCCGCCTGCCGCAGCGACAGCACCGCCGTAAAGATCGCCATGACAAAGCCCAGCAGCCATTTGGTGAGCTTGGTGATGAGCGAGAGAAAGCCGCCCAAGCCCACCTGCGGCGCGATGCCGGAGGAAACGGCAATGCCGAGAAAAATATGCAGCAGCGGCAGGATCATGTCGGAGGAAACGCGCATCACGCCCTGCCCGGCCGCGACCGTCAGCGCCTGATAGGACGCGGAGCTGACCGCTTTTCCGGACGCGGCGAGCATGACCGCCATTATGGGGATATAGGCGAGAAAGAGGTTGGCGCACTGCGCAATCACATCGCCTGCCGTGCCGATAAAGCCGACCGCCGGCACCGCCACCGCGCCGCTCAGGCAGAGCACGGCGACCGTCTGCACGGTTTCGCCGCTCTCGGTCAGGCTGTTTTGGTACGCCGTCAGCATGGAGCAGAGCAGCAACACTGCCGTCATGGTGATCAGCCCCTTGAGCGGCGCGGTCATGCCGCTGCCTGCCATTTTGGAAAGCGCCGCCATGACGTTTTCAAAGCTCAGCGCCGACAGCGCGTCAGCGTCCGCCGACGTCACGCCCAGCTCGCTGAGGGCGCGGCTTGCCTCGTCGCTCAAATTTTGATAAACACCCGAAAAATCATATGCCAACGCCAAAATCTCACTTCCTTTTTAACGCGACAGCATGGCTGTCACAAGATTGAGTATGTCCGCATAGAGCGGCAGCGCCGCCGCCGTGACAAGCAGCTTGCCGGCGAGTGTCACGTTTGCCGCCAGCGCCGAGCTGCCTGCGTCGCGGCAGGTGTTTGCGGCAAACTCCGTGAGCAGACAGATGCCGATGACCTTGAGCATGATCGCCAAATAGCCGGTGCTCACGCCCGACACGGCGACGATCTGTCGCACGGTTTCGATGACCGCCGAGGCGCTGCCCAGCACGGACAAAAGCAGCGTGACCGCGGCAGCGACGGTGAGCAGCAGCGCGAGCTCGCTGTTTTTGGGACGGAGCGTCAGCGCCAGCACCGCTGCCGTGACCGCAAACGCGCCGATCGCTGCGGCGCTCAAAATCCGAACAGCCGCTTGATGGTGGCAAACAGGCTGCTGATTTGCACCACGATCAGCCCGAGCACCACGATCAGTCCGGCAAGAGAGGTCAGCATCGCCTGTTCCTCGCGGCCGCTGCGGATCAGCAGCTGACACAGCACCGCCACGATGATGCCGATCGCCGCGATTTTGAAGATGAGTTCTACGTCCATGGTTCACCTCTACCAGAGCAGCAGCGCTGCCGACACGCCGCCGAACAGCCCGAGTGTTTTGTACAGCTTTGCTTTTTGCGCCGCCTCCTGCCGCGCTTCGTCGAGCCGTGCGGCAAAGATCTCGCGGTAATGCGCGATATGTGCGAGCTGACCGTCGGCGTCGGTCGTTCCGAGGCGTTCGCCAAAGTCGGTGAGCAGCTGCATATCCTGCGGTGTGAGCCGCCATTTTTTGGGGAAGCCGCTGATTTGCTGCCGCCAGCTCTCCGCAAACGGCTGCTCCCATTCGCCGTGCGGAAAAGAGAATAATTCTCCCGAAGAATTAACAAGCGTATCGATCCTGCCGCCGCGATAGCGCAGCGCGGTGGACAGATTCTGCAAAAAGGTGCAGAACGCCGCCAAAAACGTGCGCCTTACCGCCAGCCTGTGCGCATAACAGACGCCGGCGCCCAAGCCTGCCGCCGTCAGCAGCAGCGCGGCAAGGATTTTAAGCGGCACAGAGCTCACCGCTTTTCACCACCCCGGACAGCTCGCCTGCGTGCTCCCTGCCGCGCAGAAAGACGAGCTGTTCAAACGCGCCCGTTTTCAGCAATTCCCGAACCGCCGGACGCGCCGTCGCCTCCTCCCTGTCGGCGGCATGGACGGCGGCGATCACACGCACGCCGCTGTGAACGCAGCTGCGCACCGCCTGCACGTCGGCTTCCGAGCCGATCTCGTCGCAGATCATCACCTGCGGCGACAGGCTGCGCAGCGCCTGCTCCATCGCCTGCGCCTTTGGGTAGCCGTCAAACACATCGCAAAAGCCCACGTCGTTCTGCGGAACGCCGTCGCAGACTGCCGCTATCTCGCCGCGCTCATCGATCAGCGCCGTCTGTCTGCCGTCCTCGGCGGAAAACAACCGCGCCAAGTCGCGCAGCAACGTCGTCTTGCCCGAGCAGGGCGCACCGCAAAGCAGCACGCCGCCGCTTTTGCCGCGCAGTTGCGCAAACAGCTTTTTGCCGCAGCCGCGGTGCTCACGCGCAATGCGCAGGTTGAGCGAGGAGATGTGCCGCACGTTCAGCACGCTGCCGCCCTGCATGACCGCCGTGCCGCAGACGCCCATGCGGTGACCGCCGCGCAGCGTGACAAAGCCGTTTTGCAGCTCATGCTGTCGGGCGTAGACCGAGTAGTCGCACGCGCGCTGAAAGGTCGCCTCGAGGTCGCCGGGCTGCGCATAGAACAAATCGCCGCAGGGCAAGTCCGTCAAGCCGCCGCTCTGCGTGAGATACCAAGCGCCCTGCGCGCCCACCAGCGCCACCGGCCGCGCCGCACGCAGGCGAATCTCCTGAACCGTATGCTCCAGCAAAGAAATGTGCGGCGCCAGCAGCCTGCCGATCTCCGGACTCAGGCAGCGTGCCGCCTGCCGCAGCCGTTTTGTTTCCGTCATTTGCATCATCCTTTCCGTTCGCTATGTTGTATTCTATGCGGACGGAGGCAGGAATAGACCGGTTTTAATGTGTAAACATTCTTATTTAAAACAGCCTGACCGTCGCCAAAACGGACAGGCTGTTTTTCTGAGATTATACTAATCCCATATAGAAAGTAGACTTATATTTTGCGAGGATATTTTCCGCAAGACAAGGCGGGGGACGCCGCAAGGCAGTCGCCTTGCAAGGACGACAACGCAGTATTGCGGAAAAATAGACCGCAAAGATTGTCTACGTTTTATTAGGTATGAGTATTAGTGCACACTCATTCTCATTCATTTTCTGTCAGACGCACCACCACTGCGGTGATGTCGTCGTCCTTTGTCTCGGCGCGGCGGCGGATCGCCTCCTGCACCACTGCCTGCGCCAGATCCTGTGCGCTGCCCTCGTTCCATGTTTTGATCAGCCGTTCCAGCCAGCGCTCGTCACCCGTGAGTACTCCGTCTGACACCATCACTACCATGTCGCCTGCCTTTAGATGGATAGATTCCGTTGAAAATTTGATGTTGTTGAGGATCCCTGCCGGCAGACTCGGCATTTCGCGCGCGGTCAGCCTGCCGCCTTTTTTGATATAGGTGAGCGGTGCGCCTGCCTTTTTGAGCGTGACGCCGCCCGTATAGAGGTCGATCCCTGCCAAGTCGACCGTGGAGAGCGACTCGTCGCCGCTCTTGATCATCAACGCGGAATTGACGATCTGCAGCGAGCTGTCGGGCGAAAGACCCGAGCGCAGCAGCCTGCCCATCACCGAGACAGCCATGTTGCCGTCCACTGCCGCTCTGCCGCCGGTGCCCATGCCGTCGCACACGAGCGCGTAGGTTTTGCCCATGCCGTCGCTGAAATAGTCGATACAGTCGCCGCAGAGCTTGCCGCCGTCGGCGATGTGCTGGTCGCTGCCGATCTCCACGTCATAGAGCGGCATTTCGCACAGCGCGGCACGCACGCGGTTACCCTCGCGGCTGAGTGCCGGCAGGTCGAACCGCCTGCCGCAGCATTTGGAGATCTCGCGCGCCAAGGCGCCCTTGGCATAGCTGCCGTCGGCGAGCTCCAGCTCCACAGTCATTCTGCCGCCGCTGCCGATCAGGCACATGCAGTCCGCCACGCGGTAGCCTGCCGCTGTCAGCGCAGAAATGATGCGCTCGGCGCTGTCCTCGTCGGAGGACTCCGCCATGCTGAACTCCTGCGACAGATCGTACAAAATGTCGCTCACACCGGCAAACTGCCCTGCCACCACGCCGCGCAGCTCCGCCACACGCCGCTGTGCTTCGAGCGACGCCTGCATATGGCGGTAGTGCTGTGTCATTTGGGCGGCGATCTCGCCCTTTTTGCAGCAGCTCTTGACAAAGGCGCTCTCCACATCCGCGTCCGTCAGCCTGCCGCTTTGGGACAAAAATTCCTCCAGCCGGTGAAAATCGTCGCGCGTCACGCCGCCCTCGTGCTCGTAGCAGTACATGCGCAGGCCGCAGCCGCTGCAAACCTCGCGCGCCACGTTCTCGCAGACCCACGAAAAGGTCGGCGCATACAGCTCTCCCAGCTTTTCGGAAACGCTTTTGACGTCGTTCTGCACACCGGCGATCGCCTTGGAGGTAAAGTTGAGCCGCATCACGACGCTGCGCCGCAGGCTCTCACCCGTCGCGGCATTCTTTCCGCTGAACAGCGGCGCCGCCAGACCGCCGACCTCCTTGGGCAAAAGGAGAAACACCGACGCGCCGATAAAGCTCTCTATCAGCACCGACGGGAGCATATTCTCCCTGCCGAACGCAAGACACATCAGCGCGTTGGAGAGCACAAACGCCGGCGCACAGGCGAATTTTCCGAGCGAGGAAAACATGCCGGCGATCAGTCCGCCGAACGCAAAACCGCCGCAGAGATAGCCCAGCCCCGTATCGGCAAGGCTGAACACCGCGCCGGTGCAGACGCCCGACACCGCGCCGCCGCCGATACTGCCCCAGCGTGCGCAGATGAGCACCACCGTGACCGCCAATATCCTGCCGGGCGAAATGCCCTCGACCGTCAGCCGTCCGAGCGCCAGCAGCAGCACGCACGCCGACAGCACCACGCAGGCGCTCTCCTGCCGCGTATAGGCAGCTATGCCGCGCCGTGCGTGGCTGAGGCGGACGGTCGCCGCCATAAAATAAGCCGCCGCACCGGCGAGCAGGGCTTCCATTACGCAGTCGAGCAGCGAAGCCGGTGTGCCGGTGCCGCCGAGCAGCATGGCTATGCCGGTGGCAAACACCGCGCCGAACGCCGACAGCGGCGCAAACAGGCGACTGCGGCGAATAAATTCCAGCTCATTGAACAACCAGCGCAGCGCGCCGAGCGCCATCACGACCGCGATATAGCGGAAGCAGTTGTCCGGGTCGCGGATGAGATAGCCCGCCGCCGCGCCCGACATGGCGGCGACAAGGTACCGCTTGGGCGCCGCCGCCGTCAGCGCCGCGCCGAACGGCGCCAAATTGCCCATCACGGCGCCGTTTGCCGCCAAAAAGCCCAGACCGCCGTAGACGGCATGCAGCACCGCCGGTCTGAGTAAATGTTGCTCCGTTTTGCGCTCACGCGCCGGTTTTACGCTTTCCATCATTGAAACATCCTTTTGATTTGATAAGCCTATTATAAATGACGGGCGGCAATCGTTTTGTCAGAGTGTGGCGGCGGCATTTTATATTCTTTTGTAGAAGATGAACCGGAAAGCCTTGTAAACAGCGCGCGGTTGGCTTATAATGGAGCTATCAACCTGAAAGGAATGATTTGATGATAATCATGTCGGTAGATTTGGGAAAAGCCAGAACAGGGCTGGCACTCTGCGATAAAACGGAATTTCTGGCGTCGCCCTACAAGGTGATATTTGAAAAATCGCCGCAAAAGCTGCTCCAAAAGGTCGCAGATGCGGCAAAAGAGGCAAAAGCGGCGTTGATTGTGGTGGGACTGCCGAAAAACATGGACGGCTCCGAGGGCGAGAGCGCCCAAAACGCACGCGACTTTGCGGCACAGCTCGCGGAGCTGACAGAGGTTGAAACGGTCATGCAGGACGAGCGCGGCACCACCATCACCGCGCACAGCTTCCTCAACGACACCAACACGCGCGGCAAAAAACGCAAAAACGTGGTGGATGAGGTCGCCGCGACGATTATTTTGCAGAACTTTTTGGACGCAAGGAAAAACAAAATTTAAATATTCAAGGGCAAGTGAAGCCGTTCTTCTTCTGACAGTTCATGTCAAAAGACGCCTCGCTTGCCCTTTTTGGATAATGTTTATTTTGGTTTTTGCACAATAAGTATTGAACATTACCCCAAAAAGTGATAAAACATACTTTGATTTCGAAAGGAAGTGGGTTTTAGAATGAAAAAAATAGCAGCTGTTCTGATGGCAGTCCTTCTGACCGCAGGCAGCACCGCCGCGTTTGCCGCAGAGCAGACGGCACCCGTAGTCGGTGACGTCAACGGAGACGGCGCGGTGGACGTAATGGACGCGACCGAAATTCAGCGCTGGCTGGCGGAAACGAGAGAGACCATCGACACAAAAGCAGCCGATGTGAACCGCGACGGCGCAGTGGACGTGCAGGACATCACACTGATCCAGCGCTACATCGCGGAGTTTATCCCGAATTTTGACGCTTGGGCGCCCAAGGAGCTGACCCTTGATGTGAGCGAGCTGACGCTCGAGGTCGGACAGCAGCACGCGCTGACGACCTCCTATACATCCGAGGACGGCGCCGTGCATTTCTCCTCTGACAACGAGAGGGTTGCGGCGGTGGACGAAAACGGTCTGGTGAGCGCTGTCGGCGCAGGCACCGCAACGATCACCGCATCCTCCGACAAGGGCACCGCGGCACAGTGTACCGTGACCGTGAATGAAGCGGTCAGAGAGATCCAATTAAATGCGACCGACAAGGTGCTCCAAGCAGGCGATTCGTTCCGTCTGACGGCGCAAGCAGGCGGCAGCGACTTTCGCAAGACCTTTTCGAGCAGCGCACCGACAGTTGCGTCGGTGGACGCAAACGGCTTGGTGACGGCTCGCAGCGCGGGCACTGCCGTTATCACCGTGACAGCCGCCAACGGCGTTTCGGCCTCGTGCAAGGTCAGCGTCTACACCCTGCCCTCCAAGATGGGCGTGAGCACCGCGATGATGATTCTCGGCAAGGGCGAGCGGCACACGCTCAGGGCGGTCTATGACGGCAACAAGCCCGGCTACGGCGCGACCTTTGCCTCCAACAACGGCGCTGTGAGCGTGAACGCGCAGACGGGCGAGCTGACCGCCAACTACAACGGCTATGCCACCATCACCGCCAAGTCGCCCAACGGACTGACTGCCAAATGCTATGTCACCGTCAAGAACGCGCCGAGCGCGGTGAATTTCAAAAACCGCAGCGTCAAAATGCACCTTGGCGAGTCGGTGCAGTTCTATCTCTATCCGTCCGGCGACAAGGAGGGCTTGTACGGCGCCTCCTACACCTCCGACAACAGTGACGTGGCAAGCGTGACCGCCGGCGGCGTTGTGACTGCCAAAAAGGCAGGCACCGCGACCGTCACCGCCACCGCCTACAACGGCAAATCCGCAAGCGTGACCGTGACGGTGAGCGACGGCTATTCCGCTACCCAAAAGACCACCACGGCAGCGGTCGGTCTGCGCAAGGACGCGTCATGGCTCGCGTCCAACATCGTGATTCTGCCCAAGGGCACCGCCGTGACCGTGTTCCAAACCAGCGACGACGGCAGATGGATGAAGGCGCAGTACGGCAACAACTATGGCTGGATTTATAACAGGGCGCTCGGCGCAGGCAAAAACTATTCTTCGATTAACCTCAGCACACTGCCTGCCGTGGCGGACGACATTGTGTTTGACCTCAACCTCAATAAGCGCCGCATTTATAACTACGTCTACGACATCGGCTACCGCAACACCGGCAACGACACCACCGAGAACCTCTGTGTGGACGCGCTGCGCTACGGCACCGGCTCCTGCTACCACCATGCAGCGCTGCTGAATTATCTCTACAACCGCTGCGGCTACGAAACCATCACCGTGACCGGCGTTGACTACCTGACCGGCGGCAGCGACCACGGCTGGTGCCTGAGCAAAACAAGCGAGGGCTGGCGGCATGTGGACGCGCAGATGATTATTGGCTTTGACAACTCGAATCAATATTTTGTCACAGACAGCCATATTTCACAGTTTTTCGGCTGGAACAGAAACGGCGTTCCTGCCGCAGTATAAGGAGTAACTATTATGAAAAAGACCTTGCTTTTGATAATGACCGCGCTGCTTGCCTTCGGCACCTCGGCAGCGCTTGCCGGCTGCGGCGGCGATAACGCTTCCTCCGCTGTCGCGGAAACGGCGGCGGTTTCCACCAAGGATTCCGCTTCGGAGACAACGGTTCCGCACGCCACCAACACGGCGACCACGGCGCCTGCTACCACCGCGGCTACCAAGCCGAGCACCGCCGCGACAACCGCTCCGGCGACCAAGCCTGCGCAGACCTCCCGAACACAGACGGCGCAGACAAGCCGTACGGTCAACAACAATAATACAAATAACACAAACAATAACAGCAATCAGACGAATAATAACACAAACAACAATACGAACAACAATAACAACAGCGGCGGCAGCAGTCAGCAGAGCAGCAAGAGCACGCCCAAGCCCACCAATCCGCCCAAGCAGGAAGGCTCCTTTGCAGCGTCGGACGCGGTGTTTGTGTACAACGACCGCCAAGTGGCGCTTAACAGCGACATGGACACCGTGCTGGCTGCTCTCGGCGAAGCCAACAGCATGACCACGGCGCCGAGCTGTATCGGCGTCGGTGAGGACAAGACCTACCACTATGACGATTTTACGGTCACGACCTATCCGCGCGGCGACAAGGACTACGTGATGGAGATCAAGGTGCTCGACGCCGCCATCGCCACCGCCAAGGGCATCCGCCTCGGCAGCACCATGGACGACATGACAGCCGCCTACGGCAGCGGCTACCGCACCTTCGGCTACATTTGCGCCTACCAGACGAACGACAACAAGTCTTTGCAGTTCTTCGTGGAGGACGGCGTGATCACCGAAATAAGCTACGCCTATAAGGTCGCCTGACGCCGTGATACTCGCGCAGAACTTTTTGGACGCAAGGAAAAACAGGATATAAACCAAGGGCAAGTGAAGCCGTTCTTTTCTGACTGTTCATGTCAAAAGGCGCTTCACTTGCCCTCTTTTTCGGGAAAGGCTTTCGCATAACAAAACGTTTGCCCAAAATTCCAAATTCAAATTTCGATTCCGCTTTCAAAAAAAGCATCATCGGTCAGCTGCAAGGGCTGCCCGATGATGCAAAAGGGGAAATGATATTGATTTTGCGAACCTGTCAAGCCGGTTTTCCTTGTTCGTAACGCCGTCGCGGCGCTGCGCCAAGCTTATCTCCGCAGGACGCTATTCATAGCCGCCGGAGGTGCCTGCGGCGCTGCTGTGTACGACCACCGTGCAGCTTGTGAACCGACGGTTGAACGTCTTGACGGTGATCGTCACAATGCCGGATTTTTTGGCGGTCAGCTCACCGGTCAGCTTGTTGACGCGGCAGATGTCCGGGTCGCTGGACTGGAACTGCAACGCGTGCGAGGTGGCTCCCTCCGGAAAATACACCGTCGGGGTCATGGAATCGCCTGCCGTGAGCGTGTAGACCTCCTCGGCAAAGCGCACCTTGTCGGGCGCATCCAACACTGTCACATAGCAAATCGCCTTTGCGCCGTTAAAGGCAGTGGCAGTCACGGTCGCTTCGCCCACGTCAAGCGCGGACAGCTCGCCGTGCTCTGTCACCTTGATGACCGCCTCGTTGTCGGAATGCCACTTCATGGCGTGCGACGCGCTGCCGTCGGGCAGGTTCACATGCAAGAGCGCCTTTTCACCGATACCGAGATCCAGCTCGCGCGAATCAAACCAAATATCGTCCGGCGCGTTCTTGACAATGACGTTGCACGCAGCGTGCTTGCCGTTGAAGGTCTTGGCGATGATCGTGGCGGTGCCGGTGCCGACGCCCTTGATCACGCCGTCGGACGAGTTGACGGTCACGGCGTTCTTGTTGTTGGAGGTGTAGGTGATGCTGTGCGAGAAGGTACCCTCGGTCAGACGGCCGTCCAAATCGACCTTTTCACCGTAACCGATCGTCAGCATGTTAGCGCTGAGCTTGATGGATTCCGGCGCCGGCATGACCTTGACGTGACAGGAAGCGGTTTTCTTTCCGGATTTTACCGAAATATCCGCTTCGCCGTACTGCTGCGCGGTGATCACGCCCTTGGTGCTGACGTTCGCCACCTTCGGGTCGGAGCTCGTCCACTGCATATCGGCGATCGCGTTTGCCGGTTCATAGGAGGTGCTGAGCGCGAAGGTCTCGCCCGCGCCGAGCGTCGCCGACTGGGTATTGAGCGTGAGCTTGCTCATCTCGGCGATCTCGTAGTAGTTGTCACCGACGGTGCCGGTGGCTGTTTTTTCTTTTTGTATCGCGCCCTTGGCGCAGTCGTAGATGATATTGCCGCTCACCGTACCGCCGCCGCATTTGGGACGCAGGTTCAGCCCGTAGCGCGCCGCTTTGGTGATGATATTGCCGCTGATCTTGTCCGTCACCCTGGACTCCGCTTCGAGCAGGATGCCGTCGATCTTGACGTTGGCAATATGGTTGCCGGTGATGTCCCCGACCGTGGAAAGCGCAATCTCAAAGCCCTGTTCGGGCGCGGACTGCACGGTATTGCCGCTCACGGAAGCGACCGCGCAGTTGAGCGTGGTGAGCGGATTGCATGCCTTGGTCGCGTATTTGCTCTTGGAACAGGTCATGTCGTTCTCTGCGACACGGACGTTGCGCACCTGCTCCAGATAAACCGCGTTGCCGCCGGTGCTGATCTTGTTATTCCTTACGGTCACACCGGTGATGTAGTATTCACCGGCAGGATAACCGCCTGCGCCGTTCGAAAAGCTGCTGCCTGCCTTGGCGAGCGTGGTGCCGATCAGGCTGACGGCGGACGGCTCGTAGTCGGCGTAGATGTCCTTGATATTGCCGCAGTCGGTGATCTGGTTGTCGGCTATCAAGATATTGGCGTTGTAGGGCTTTTGGTAGCTGTCCGAAACCTTGGTGGAGGTGTTGCCCTCCTCCGCGAGGACACTTGCCCGAAAGCCGCCTGCTGCGCCGCCGATGAGCGCATACATGGCGATCGCGCGCGGCGTTTTGGAAATGCGGTTTCCGGTGATGGTGACATTTTTCCAGTTCTCGCCCTGAATGGCGGCGCTCTTCATGTCCTCAAAGGTGTTGTTGGCAATGGTGATGCCGTCAAAGGGCAGGTTGAGGATCTGAGTGTGTGAGCCGATGCCGCGCGGACAATTGCTGAAAATACAGCCCTCGATATGCACATGCTTCATATTGAGCGCCTCGGAGCGCGTACCGACGATGTGGCCGCTCTTGGGGATATCGAGCTGGATCGCCTCGTAACCGACATTGTCGCCGGTGTTTTCGAGGACTTGGTCTTTGAAGGTACAGCTGCGCACCTGCATTCCGTCCACCGCCGCGACCTCCATCATATGCGCGTTGCGCAGGTTGCACACCTCGGTGCCGACCATCGAAAAATTGGATGCGTGCGTCACCTTTATCATGGTGTTGGAGGTGCCGTTGCCGTCGAGCGTGCCGCCCTCGATGCTGATGTTGGCGTTGGCGGCGTAGCCGGAATCACCCTTGTTGACGGCGGTGTCCTCACCGGTGCGGATCATGTTGGTAACCGCCTCTTTGTTGCGGACAAAAACGACGTTGTAGAGCGAGAGCGTGGTGTTGCTGTAGATATGCAGCGCCGAGCGCAGGTCATAGCTGCCCGGCTCCACAATGATTTTGTAACGGTTGTCTTTGGTGGCGCTGTAGCGCGCCGCGTTGAGCGCCGACTGGATCGCCTTGAAAGCGCCCTTTTGCAATATCTCGGATTTTTTGACGGTGATCTCCGTAAACCGCTGCTGTTCCTTGGGAGCGGCGCCTGCCGAAAAAGCGGCGGCTCCGGTCAGCATGATACCCGAAAGGAAGATGGATAGGATTTGGGTAAAGTGCTTTTTCATGGCATGCCTCCTTTGCGTATTTTCAATTTTAGAATAAAATTTGGTAAATGTCAATAGAAATTCAAGAGAATTTTTGTTTATTTGATTAGAATATGGTTGAGCTTCAAAATATGTAATGACGCCGGAGCAGCTGTTTTCCGCATCTTACCGGGCTTACTCATCTACATGTGATCAAAAAAGGACTGTCCTTACAGACAGTCCTGAAAAACCTTTTTGCTGTATTTATGACGCAGGGTGCTCAAATCGTAGGGGGTCGCCTGATAGACAAAATAGTTGAGCCAGTTGGTGTAGAGCAGGGTGGCGTTGCTGCGCCAGACCATGGGCGGCGTGAGCGAGGCGTCGTCGTTCGGAAAGTAGTTGCACGGGACCTGAATGTCGATGCCCTTGTTGATGTCGCGGAAATACTCGTTGGCGAGGGTCTCGCGGTCATACTCGGCGTGACCGGTGATGAACACCTGTCTGCCCGAGCGGTTGCAAATGACTGAGGGACCTGCCTCGTCGGACACGGCGAGGATCTCCAGACCAAACTGCCGGCGAATATCCTCCTCATGCACACCGGTGTAGCGCGAATGCGGGATCATAAAGGTGTCGTCAAAGCCGCGCATCAGCGGATGGTTGGGCTTGAGGACAGTGTGGGTGTAGATGCCGCTGAGCTTTTTGTCAAACTGATATTTTTGAATGCCGTAGTGATGATAAAGCCCTGCCTGCGCGCCCCAGCAGATGTGAAAGGTGGAATAGACGTTTTCGTCCGCCCAGTCCATGATCTCGCACAGCTCGTCCCAGTAATCGACCTCCTCAAAGGGGATCTGCTCCACCGGCGCGCCGGTGATGATCAGCCCGTCGAAGTTGTCGTTTTTTACCTGGTCAAAGGTCTTGTAGAAGGTCGTCAAATGGTGCGGCGAGGTGTTTTTGGAGGTATGAGTCGCCATTTGCAGCAGCTCTATATCGACCTGCAGCGGCGAATTGCCGAGCAGCCGGAGAAGTTGGGTTTCGGTGGTGATTTTGGTCGGCATCAAATTGAGAATCAAAATCTTCAGCGGCCGAATATCCTGCCGCAGCGCCACATCATCCGGCATCACAAAAATATTTTCGCTCTCCAACACCTTGATGGCAGGCAGATTTGTTTGAACTTTTATCGGCATGCATGCACCTCCGTTCAATTTTTTAATAAAAAAATCGGAATGATGATAGAGTTGAGATTTAAGAGTTAAGAGTTAAATTGAGGGTCGCTGCGCTCCGGATTTGTAGTTTTGTTGCGGTGGAGGATAGGTTGCGCGCAAGTTTTTCTTGAAGTTGTAGGGGCTTGCATTGCAAGCCCGCTACGCCTCGCTATCCTGTCAAACCGATTTTAAATAGGAAAACGGCGGTTCCCTATCCGCGGGCGACCGGTGGTCGCCCCTACAACCACTGTGATAAACTTGCGCGACCCTTTCCTCCAAATCAATTATGCATTAAGCATTATGAATTAAGAATTACAAATCAATACTGTTTTCCCCAAAAGACCATGTGCTTTGCCGGTCTGCCGCAGCAGACGCAGGTGTCGGCGAGGTGTTCTTCTTCAAAGGGGATGCAGCGGCTCTTGACGCCGCCGGTCTCGTCCTTGATCTTTTCTTCACAGGCGCTGTCGCCGCACCACATCGCCTTGATAAAGCCCGGGCGGTTGGCGGCTGTGTCGAGAAATTCTTCGTAGGTGGTGGCGGTGAAGGTCTTTTGTCTGGTGTTTTCGAGGGCGCGGTCGTACATGTCCTTGTGGATCGTCACCAGCAGCTCCGTGATATAGTCTTGCAGCTGCTCAAACGGCACGAACGCCTTTTCGCGCGTATCGCGGCGCACCACGACGCAGTGACCCTTTTCGATGTCCTTGGGGCCGATCTCGACGCGCACCGGCACGCCCTTCATCTCGTATTCGGCAAACTTCCAGCCAGGCGCATGGTCGGAATCGTCCAGCTTGACGCGGAAGTCCTTTGACAGAGCCGCTTTGAGCTCGTTCGCCTTTTCGAGCACGCCCTCCTTGTGCTGGGCAACCGGAATCACGACCACCTGAATCGGCGCGATGCGCGGCGGCAGCACCAAGCCGTCGTCGTCGCTGTGCACCATAATCAGCGCGCCGATCATGCGCGTGGAGGTGCCCCATGAGGTCTGGTGCGGATAGTGGAGCTTGTTGTCCTTGCCGGCAAAGGTGATGCCAAAGCTCTTGGCAAAGCCGTCTCCGAAATAGTGCGAGGTGCCGCCCTGCAAAGCAACGCCGTTGTGCATCATCGGCTCGATGGTATAGGTAGCCTCCGCGCCGGCGAACTTCTCCTTTTCGGTCTTTTGACCGGTCACGGCAGGGATCGCCATGGTTTCGGCATAAAAATCGGTGTAGACCTTGAGCATGCGCAGGGTCTCTTCCTTTGCTTCCTCGGCGGTGGCGTGCATGGTGTGACCCTCCTGCCAGAGAAATTCCGAGGTGCGCAGGAACGGACGCGTGGTCTTTTCCCATCTCACCACGCTGCACCACTGGTTGTAGAGCTTGGGCAGGTCGCGGTAGGTGTTGATGACCTTTTTGTAGTGCTCACAGAACAGGGTCTCGGAGGTCGGACGCACAGCCAAACGCTCGGTGAGCTTTTCCTGACCGCCGATCGTCACCCACGCACACTCCGGCGCAAAGCCCTCCACATGATCCTTTTCGCGCTGCAAAAGGCTCTCGGGAATAAACATGGGCATATAGACGTTTTCGTGACCGGTCTCCTTGAAGCGTCTGTCCATGTCCGCCTGCATCAGCTCCCAGATCGCGTAGCCGTAGGGACGGATGACCATGCAGCCCTTGACGCCCGAATAATCAGCCAGCTCCGCCTTTTTGACGATATCGGTGTACCATTTTGCAAAATCCTCGTCGCGGCTCGTGATAGCCTCGACCATCTTTTTATTTCCAGCCATATGAATGCCTCCGTGGTTGTGATTAGTATAACATTTCTATTATACTATAATTTCTGATTTTTTCAAGGGATTTTTGAATGTTTTAGTGATTGGCAGTCAATCGAAAGAAATAACCTGCTTTATAACTGGACTTTACCACCTCCTTGTGCTACAATAAAATCATCAATTCTTAGGAGTGCTCTTATGAAAAAAGCGTTTATCATCACGGCTGTCATTTTGGCGGTTTCGCTCTGCGTCAGTGCCGGAGTGGTGCTGTTTGGAGGCGATTACCACCAAGCACTGCGGCTGAACATAACGGGAGAGCCCCGCACAGCAGGCGTGCGCTATGAGACAGATAACGGCAACGCGGCTGTAACGGCATGCCAATGGGACGGCGAGGTGCTGACCTTCACCCTCAAGGCCGTCAGTCCCGGCAGGGACGGCGTCCTCTTTTCCGACGGCGCCGGCAATTATCTCGAATATGAGGACGTGCTTGTCTCGCCGCTCGGAACCGTTTATTCCACCAACAGGGGCTTTGACTTTGCCAACAGCCACGTCGTATCCCTGATACTGACATTTGACGCTGTGCTGGTGACTGCTGTCATGCTGACTGCGTTTTTTGTCTACCGCAGACAGGCGCGCTTTGGCTACGGCATGATTATCTGCGGCGGTATCGGCATCTTTTTTCTTCTGTTCTTGGCAGTCACAGCGCTGTTTTCTGTCTCGTCCGGCGGCTGGGAATATATGACGCTGGGCAATTTTCTCAGCACCGCGTCAAGCGCGGTCATCTTTTTCGCGACGCTGACCGTACCGGTCATGCTGCTGTTCTCGCTCGCCGTCGCCGTCAGCAATATCGCGCTGATTCGTCACGAGGGCTTTCGGGTGCAAAATCTGCTGGGCGTTATCTTCGGCTTTGTCTGGTTTGCCGGCGTGCAGGTATTGTTTTTCGCGGAGCAAATCGGCGCCTCCGGCTCCAGTGAGTATGTGCGCGTGTCCGGCGCGATCACCAACGTGATGGCGATGGTCATCAGCTATTTTGTCTGCATGCTCATGGCGACCGTTGCGGCGGCGTGGCTCTCCACGCGTCACAAGCCGCCGTTTGACCGCGACTGCATTGCAATTCTCGGCTGTGCGATTCGCGGTGACGGCACGCTGACGCCGCTGCTGCGCGGCCGTGCGGACAGCGCCCTCGCCTTTGAGCAGGCGCAGTTCAAGAGCACCGGACGGCACGCCTGCTTTGTGCCGTCCGGCGGTCAGGGCAGCGATGAAATCATCTCCGAGAGCGAAGCAATGAAGCGCTATCTGATGGAAAACGGCGTGCCCGAGGAACGGATTTGGTGTGAGGACAAGTCGGTCAACACCTACCAAAACATGCTGTTTTCCAAGCGTGTAATGGACAGGCACGGCGGCTGCAGGCCTGCCTTTGCCACCACAAATTATCACGTCTTTCGCGGCTATGTGCTGGCGCAAAAGGTCGGCATGCAGGACGCGCAGGGGATTTCCGCCAAGACAAAATGGTATTTTTATCCCAACGCCTTTCTGCGCGAGCTGGTGGGCTTGATTGTGGACAAAAAGTGGAAGCACATCATATTTTTGACCCTGCTGAGCGCCGCAGAGTTCGGTCTGAGCTATTTGAGTTTTATAGGTTAAGCATATGCGACAAAATCAATTCTTGCAAAAACGCGGCTTTTCGGCTGCGGCGGTCTTTTGCACGCTGCTGTGGGGCACGGCGTTTCCGTTCATCAAGCTGGGCTACGCGGCGTTTGCGGTAACAGACGATGACATCGGCGCCAAGCTGCTCTTTGCCGGACTGCGGTTTTTTATCGCCGGTCTGATGGTGCTGGTGTTTTTGTGTGCGCGTGAAAAGCGCCTTGTGTTGCCCGAAAAGTCCGCGCTGCTGCCCGTCGCCGCCCTCGGCGCGGTGCAGACCTTCGGGCAGTATCTGTTCACCTACATCGGCATCGGCTTTACCACCGGCGCCAACACCTCCATCATCACCGCCTGCGCCTCCTTTCTCACGGTGGCAGGTGCGGCGGTTTTCTTTAAATCAGACCGGCTGACCGTGCTCAAGATTCTCGGCTGTGTGCTGGGCTTCGGCGGCGTGCTGGTGATGAACGGCACCGGCGGCTTTGCGCTGCAAACGCTGTTCGGCGATTCGTTTATTTTTCTGAGTACGGTCTTTGCGGCGGCAGGAAACCTGATCGCCAAAAAGATCTCCGCAGACAGAAGTCCCGTCAAGATCACCGCCTATCAGCTCCTGTTCGGCGGCGCGGCGCTGTGTGCGGCAGGACTTGTCTGCGGCGGCAGACTGAATATGACGAGCGGTCAGGGCGTGCTGATCCTGCTCTGGCTGGCGTTTGTCTCGGCGGCGGCGTTCACCGTTTGGACGGCGCTGCTCCGGATCCATCCGGCGAGCAAAATTTCCGTGTTCAACCTTTTGGTACCGGTTTTCGGAACGGTGCTCTCGGGGCTTTTGCTCGGCGAAAACATACTGAAAATCGAAACGCTGCTTTCGCTTTTGCTGATCGCGGCGGGGATCTTACTCGTAAACTTTTCAAAAGGGGGCAAAAAAACATGATAAAAGCGGTCATTTCGGATATGGACGGCGTGATGCTCGACAGTGAAAAGCTCTATGTGCGCTTTTGGTGCGAAGCCGGGCAGTTCTACGGCTTCCCGATGGAGACCAAGCACGCACTCGGGATCCGCTCAATGGCAAGACCCTTTGCCATCGCCAAGCTCCGCGGTTGGTTCGGCGATGCGTTTGACTATGACAAGGTGCGCGACAAGCGCGTGGAGCTGATGAACGCCCACATCGCGGCGCACGGCATCGAGGCAAAGCAGGGCGCCGACACGCTGCTGCGCTGGCTCAAGCAGAACGGCTACCGCGTGGCGCTGGCGACGGCGACCGCGCCGCAGCTCGCCATGGGCTATTTGAAGCGCGTGGGACTGCTCGGCTATTTTGATGAGATTTGCAGCGCACGGCAGGTGCCGCACGGCAAGCCGGCGCCGGATATTTATCTCTTCGCGGCAAACCGTCTGGGCGTTTTGCCACAGGCATGTCTTGCGCTGGAGGATTCGCCCAACGGCGTCCGTTCGGCTGCGGCGGCTGGCTGCAAGACCGTGCTGGTGCCGGATCTGGACGACCCCTATGAGGAGCTGAAGGAACTGCTCTTTGCCAAAGCGGAAAATTTGGAAGCGGTCATTGAGCTGCTGAAAAGCCAAATGACAAAAATTTAACAAATATGTTTTTTCGGAGCACTCTGACGGACAGCAACAGCTACAAATGAAATAAAAAATCCTTGCCCGAAATTGTGCGTTCATACAAAAATGTGAATTTCCAACAGTTTTTTTAATTTTTGCGTGAAAATATGGTTAATATATGCTATAATTAACAGAGTGATAATAATCGGGGGAGTCCTGCCTTACGGAACAAATCATCAATATCGACAGAATGGAAAACGCCGTTGCGCTGTTCGGCAGCTTTGACAGCAATATCAAGCTGATCGAGCGCGAGTTCGGCGTGCGCATCACCTGCCGCGGCAGCGAGCTGAAGGTGGAGGGCGAGGCGGAATTTGCCGCCAAGGCGACCACCGTGATCGAGAGCCTGCTGCAATTCATCAGCCGCGGCGAAGCACTCAGCGAACAAAACGTGCGCTACTGCATTTCGCTGGTGAACGCCGGCAGCGAGGACAAAATCGAGCAGCTGGCAGGCGACTGCATCTGCATCACCTCCAAGGGCAAGCCCATCAAGCCCAAAACCATCGGGCAAAAGCGCTACTGCGACCTCATCGCCAAAAACACCATCACGATCGGCGTGGGTCCCGCCGGCACCGGCAAGACCTATCTGGCGGTCGCCATGGCGGTCACGGCGTTTCGCAGCAAGCAGGTCAACCGTATTATTCTCACCCGTCCGGCGGTGGAGGCAGGCGAAAAGCTGGGCTTTTTGCCGGGCGATCTGCAAAGCAAGGTCGACCCCTACCTGCGGCCTCTCTACGACGCGCTGTTTGACATGCTCGGCGCGGAGACCTACCAAAAATATGTGGAACGCGGCAACATTGAGGTGGCGCCGCTCGCCTACATGCGCGGCCGCACGCTCGACGACAGCTTTATCATTCTCGACGAGGCGCAAAACACCACGCGCGAGCAGATGAAAATGTTTTTGACGCGTCTGGGCTTCAACTCCAAAATGGTCATCACGGGCGACATCACCCAGATCGACCTGCCCAACGGCGCCAAGAGCGGCTTGCGCGACTGTATCAAGATTTTGAAGAATATCGAGGGCATCGGGCACTGCACCTTTGACGAAAAAGACGTGGTGCGTCACCGTCTGGTGCAGGACATCATCAAGGCATACGCCAAGCTCGACGCCAATGCGAGAAAATAATATCGAGAAAAAGGTGGTAACATGGCAGACAAAATCAGAGTAATCATCACAAACAAGCAAAAAACCGTCAAAATCCCGACCGGTATCCGCATGCTGGTGCGCCGCTGCTGCAATGCTGTTCTGCAGCTGGAGAAGTTTCAGGGACCTGCCGAAATCAGCGTCACCTTTACCGACAACGCCGGCATCCGTGAGCTGAACAAGCAATACCGCGACAAGGATATTGAAACCGACGTTCTCTCCTTTCCGATGGGCGAAAACGGCGTCTATGATGTTGACATGGAGACCGGCGCCAAGATCCTCGGCGACGTGGTGATCTCCGTCGAAAAGGCGCGCGACCAAGCAGCGCTCTACGGTCACAGCTTCCAGCGCGAGATCGGCTATCTGACCGCGCACAGCGTACTGCACCTCTTGGGCTACGACCATGTTGAAAAGCTCGAAAAGGTCAGGATGCGCGAAAAAGAGGAGCTGGTGATGGAGCAGCTCGGACTGCCTGCGTCCTCCAGCTACATTCTCGATATATAACCGCATGAAAAAGCAGCTGCGCAGCTTTGGGCACGCGTTTGCCGGCATCGGCAATGCCCTGCGCACCGAAGCCCATCTGCGCTTTCATCTCGCCGCAGCCCTTTTGGTGCTCACGGCGGCGGCTATCTGCGGCTTTTCGCCCGAACGCTTCGCCGTTTTGTGGGTGCTCAGCGGCTTGGTCATCGCGCTGGAGCTGGTCAACACGGCGATCGAGCACGCCTGCGACGCGGTGACGCGCGACTGCAACGCCCATATCAAGCTCGCCAAGGACATGGCGGCAGGCGCTGTTCTGGCAGCGTCGATCGCGGCGGTGGCAGTGGCGGCGCTGTTCTTCCTGAACGGTGAAGCATGGAACGCGGCAGTGCAGTTCTTCTGCCGCTATCCGTTCGCAGTCATACCGTTGGGCGCGCTGGCGCTCCTTTGCCTGCTGTTCGTGCTGTTCGGCGGCGGAAAAAAGAAATAATATAAAAATAAACAATCTTTATCTGAGATTCGTTTCAGGGGACGCGACTTGCCGTCCCCTTTTATCAACAGGAGACATATTCACCATGAACCAAAATGACAAATCCGCTTTTGTCGCCATTGTCGGCAGACCGAACGTCGGCAAAAGCTCCATTCTCAACCGTCTGCTCGGGCAAAAAATCGCCATCGTATCGTCCAAGCCGCAGACCACGCGCAACCGCATCACGGGCGTTTTGACCGAGGGCGAATACCAGCTTGTCTTTTTCGACACACCGGGCATGCACAAGCCAAAAAACACGCTCGGCAAATATATGGTGCGCTCCGTGAACGAGAGCGTCGGCGGCGTGGACTGCTGCCTGCTGGTGGTCGAAGCCGACCGCGAGCCGGGACAGACCGAGCTGGATTTAATAGAAAAATTCAAGTCGCTAAACATGCCGGCGATCCTCGCCATCAACAAAATCGACATGCTCCGCGAAAAGGAAGTGCTGATGAAGCAGATCCTCGCCTACACGCAGCTCTACGATTTTGAAGCGATCGTGCCTGTCAGCGCACAGGACGGCAGCGGCATGACCGAGCTGCTTGACGAGCTGAAAAAGCAGGCGTCCGAGGGAGGTCACTTTTTTGACGACGACACGCTGACCGACCAACCGGAGCGCGTGATTGTGGCGGAGATTATCCGTGAAAAGATCCTGCGTCTCTGCGACAAGGAGATCCCGCACGGCACAGCGGTACTGATTGAGCGCATGAAAACGCGCGACAACGGCGTGCTCGACATCGAGGCGACGATTTTCTGCGAGCGCGAAACGCACAAGCGGATTATCATCGGCAAGCAAGGCGCCATGCTCAAAAAAATCAGCACCTACGCACGTCAGGACATCGAGCGCTTTTTTGACTGCAAGGTCTACCTCCAAACCTGGGTCAAGGTCAAGGAGGACTGGCGCAACCGCGCCCAACTTGTCCAAAACTTCGGCTACAACGAACACGACTTTGATTAGCCGCGTTTTTTAGCGCGGCTTTGGACAGTAGGATAGTAAGATAACGTATCATCAACGCCGCGTCAAAAAAGGCAATTGCGGTGATGTCGCTATTCCCCTTTTGAGCGCGGCTATGCAGGTAATCTCCCTATCAAACGTCCGATTCGCGGACTGCCCACCGCGGCAGCGGTCGCGGATTGCCGGCACGGCAGTGCACGCCGCGTCAGAAGCTTGCTTTGCTTTGGCGATGATGTCGCTATTGCCCATTTGAACGCGGCTATGCAGGTAACCTACTAATCAAACGTCCGATTCGCGGACTGCCCACCGCGGCAGCGGTCGCGGATTGCCGGCACGGCAGTGCACGCCGCGTCAAAAAGGCAATTGCGGTGATGTCGCTATTCCCCTTTTGAGCGCGGCTATGCAGGTAATCTCCCTATCAAACGTCCGATTCGCGGACTGCCCACCGCGGCAGCGGCCGCGTGACTATATTTATCCACATCAAAAACTCTGTTACCGACAAAAACTATGAATCCCAAAATGACGATCCTGCGAAAAAAGGCTATGGCGCTGCCGTTGCTGCCGGGCGTATATATTATGCACGGCGCCGACGGCGGCATTATCTATATCGGCAAGGCAAAGGCGCTCAAAAACCGCGTCAGCCAATACTTCGGCTCGCAGAACAATCATCCCGAAAAGGTGCGCCAAATGGTAGACCACGTGGATGATTTTGAATACATCATCACCGACAGCGAGTTTGAGGCGCTGATACTCGAATGCAGCCTGATCAAGCAGCACACACCAAAATACAATATTTTATTAAAGGACGACAAGGGCTACAGCTATATCCGCGTCAGCCCAGGCGACTGGGGCAAGCTCAGCTATGTGCTCCAAAAGGCGGACGACGGCGCCCTCTACATCGGCCCCTACAAGAGCAGCTACTACGTCAAGAGCGCCGTAGAGGAAGCCAACAAGATCTTTATGCTCCCCACCTGCAACCGGCAGTTTCCGCGTGACTTCCGCAAGGACAGACCGTGCCTCAACTACCACATCAAGCAGTGCATGGCGCCCTGCACCGGCAGGGTGCGCCTCGAGGATTACCGCGAGAGTCTGCACCAGGCGCTGGACTTTTTGAAGGGCGGCTCTTCCAACTCCATCCGGCAGCTCACCGCGCAGATGGAAGAAGCCGCCGAGAACCTTGAATTTGAACGCGCGGCGCGTATTCGCGACAAGATCGCCGCTGTCAAGCGCATGGGCGACAAGCAAAAGGTCGTGCTGAGCAAGGTGCTCGACCAGGACGTGATCGCGTCCTTTCAAAACGACGGCAAAACCTGCTTTCAGGTGTTCCGCTTTGAGGGCGGCAGGCTGTTTGACCGCGAGAGCTTTATCTTTGATACCGGCGACGCCGCGTCCGAGACCGAGGAGTTTTTGGTGAGCTACTACACCCTGCGCACCGACATTCCCAAAAATATCGCGCTGGCAAACGGCTTTGAGGGCATGGAGGACATGCAGCGCTGGCTGAGCGAAAAACGCGGCGGCAAGGTCACGCTCACGGCGCCGCAGCGCGGCGAACAGGCGCAGCTCTGCGCGATGTGCCGCTCCAATGCAGCCGAAGCGCTTGCCCAGCAAAAGGGCGCCACGGCGCGCGAATTCAACGTTCTGGAGGAGCTGCGGCAGACGCTCGGCCTGGAAAAGCTGCCTGCATACATCGAATGCTACGACATCTCCAACCTCGCCGGCACCGAAAATGTCGCCGGCATGGTCGTCTACAAAAACGGCAAACCGCTCAAAAGCGCCTACCGCAAATTCAAGATCAAGGGCTTTGAGGGGCAGGATGACTACGCCTCCATGGCGGAGACCCTGACGCGCCGTTTTGAGGAATATTACAAGGCAGAAGAGGCGGACGAGGGCTTTGGCAAGCTGCCCGACCTGATTTTGCTCGACGGCGGCAAGGGGCAGGTCGCTGCGGTGCGCGCCGTGTTTGACCGCATGGATATCCACGTGCCGCTCTTTGGCTTGGTGAAGGACGACAAGCACCGCACCCGTGCCGTCACCGGCGACGGCGGCGAGATCGCCCTTTCCTCCAAGCGCGCGCTCTTTGCCTTTTTGAGCAAAATGCAGGACGAGGTGCACCGCTTCGCCATCGGCTACCATCACACACGGCGCAAAAACGCGGCGTTTCGCAGCTCGCTCACCTCGATCGAGGGCGTGGGAGAGGTGCGTGCCAAGGCGCTGCTCAAATATTTTCGCACGATAGACAACATTTCCAAGGCGGATCTGACAGAGCTGGAAGCGGCTCCCAAGATGACAAAAGACACCGCACGCGCGGTTTTCCGTTATTTTCATCCCGAAGAAACGGAGAATTTGCCCAAGAATTGAAAAAATAGCCTTGTAAAAAACCGCGTTATATGATATACTGGATTAAATAGTGAGGATTTGCATATGAGAGTGATCACAGGTACGGCGCGCGGCAGACGGCTCGAGCCCCTTGAGGGCGAGGACGTTCGGCCGACCACCGACAGAATCAAAGAAGCGGTTTTTTCGATCATACAATTTGAGACCGAGGGAAGGATCTTTCTCGACCTGTTCACAGGCTCCGGTCAAATGGGTATCGAAGCGCTCAGCCGCGGCGCAAAGCAGGCGTATTTTGCGGACAGCGCCAAAAAATCCATCGAGACGGTCAAGCGCAATCTCAAAGCCACCGGGCTGGAAGCGAACGCCAAGGTGGTGCAGACCGACTTTCGCAGCCTTTTATCCATGCTGCCCGTCAAGGCGGACATCGCCTTTCTCGACCCGCCCTACCGCACCGGCATGCTGCAGGAGGCGTTGACGCTCACGGCGCCGCACATGCGCGAAACGGGCGTGATGATAGCCGAGAATCCGCTTGAAGAGCCGCTGGAGGAACGCTACGGTGACTTTGTGCGCGACAGGCAGTACCGCTACGGCAAAATAAGAATAACCACATTCAGACATAAGGATTATATGCTATGAACAAAACAGTCATCTGTCCCGGCAGCTTTGACCCTGTCACGCTCGGACATTTAGATATTATCACACGCGCGTCCAAGATGTTCGGCAAGGTCATTGTGGCGGTGCTGGTCAACTCCGGCAAAAACCCGACCTTTTCCACCGAGGAACGTATGGAGCTGCTGCGCGAGGCGACCGCAGGGCTCGACAATGTGGAGATCACCAGCTTTAAGGGACTGCTCGCCGAATACTGCAAAAGCAGCGGCGTGGACACGATCGTCAAGGGCTTGCGCGCGGTCTCCGATTTTGAGTATGAATTCCAGATGGCGCTCGCCAACAAAAAGCTGAATCCCCAGCTTGAAACGATTTTTCTCACCGCCGATGCGGACTCCACCTTTCTCAGCTCCAGCATGGTGCGCGAGATCGGCTCCATGGGCGGCGACATCAGCAATTTTGTGCCTGCACCGGTGCATGACCGCATCGTCAAAAAGCTAAGAAAACAATAATCCCTCAAAATGAGGTTACATAAAATAATAAGGAAATAACAATAGGAGTGGATAAATATGAAAGTTGATGATTTGATTCTCCAGCTTCAGGACTTGATCAATGACGCGAAGTCCATGCCGTTTTCCGGCGGCAAGGTGCTTGTCAGCAGCGACGAAGTCTATGACATTATCGACCAGATCCAGGACGCCATGCCGGCTGAGGTAAGGCAGGCGAAAAACATTGTTGCCGACAGAAAGCAGATCCTGACCGAAGCAAACCGTGAGAGTGAGAGCATTATCCATGCGGCTGAAGAACGCAGAAAATCCATGCTCAACCAGAACGAGATCGTCAGAGAGGCGCAGGCACGCGCACGTGAGATCATCGAGGACGCCAAGCAGAAGTCGCTCCAAATTCGCAAGGCGACCAGCAACTATGTGGACAATATCATGAAGCGCACCGAAGAGACCCTCACCGGCGTGATAAAGAAAACCGACGAAAGCCTCAACGCCCAGCTCGACGAGGTCAGAAAGACCAGAGCCGGCATCGCAAATTCCCAAAAGAAAAAGGATTAATAGCAGCAAGAGCAGCGCGTGAGTGCTGCTTTTTGTTTTTGCAGCGCCCTCCGGCCACGCCGTCGGTCCTTGCGCAAATCCCCGTCTTGTGTTATAATCATATCATACTACTACCGCGAGGTGAACCATATGCTGAAAGGAAAAACCGTGCTGCTCGGCGTGACCGGCAGCATATCCGCCTACAAAATCGCCAATCTGGCGAGCATGCTCGTCAAGCTCCACGCACATGTGGAGGTCGTGATGACAAAGAACGCGGCGCAGTTTATCACGCCCGTCACCTTTGAAACGCTCACCAAAAGCCGCTGTCACACCGAGACCTTTGACCGCCATGACGTCAGTGAGGTCAAGCACATCGCCTTGGCGGAGCGTGCCGACGTCATGCTGATAGCGCCTGCCTCGGCAAATATCATCGGCAAGCTCGCGCACGGCATCGCCGACGACATGCTCAGCACCGTGTTTCTTGCGGTAAAGGCGCCGGTGCTGGTCGCGCCTGCGATGAATGTACACATGTTTGAGAATCCGGCGGTGCAGGACAACCTCAACATCCTCGCGAGCCGCGGCGTGACCGTCATACCGCCCGACAACGGTATGCTCGCCTGCGGTGCTGTCGGCGCAGGCAAGCTGCCCTCCGAGCAGACCCTGCTCGACTATATCCTCCGCGAGATCGCCAAGCCAAAGGATCTGGCAGGCAAGCGCGTGCTGGTCACAGCAGGACCCACGCGCGAGAGCCTTGATCCGGTGCGCTTTATCACCAATCACTCCACCGGCAAGATGGGCTACGCCGTCGCGCGTCAGGCGATGCTGCGCGGCGCCGAGGTCACGCTCGTCAGCGGTCCGGTGAGCATCGCGCCGCCTCCGTTCGTCAAGGTGGTGCCGGTACAGAGCGCACAGGAGATGTTTGAGGCTGTCGCGGACAGCTTTGAAAGCACCGACATCTTTGTGATGACCGCCGCTGTGGCGGATTATACGCCGGCTGAAACCAAGACCGAAAAAATCAAAAAATCTGCCGACGGCACGGATCTGACCCTGCAGCTGCGCCGCACGACTGACATTCTGCAATGGCTCGGCGCACATAAAAGGAGCGGTCAGCTCGTCTGCGGCTTCTCCATGGAGACCGAAAACATGCTCGAAAACTCGCGTGCCAAGCTCACACGCAAGAACGCCGACATGATAGCCGCCAACTCTCTCCGCGATGCCGGCTCCGGCTTCGGCACGGACACGAATCACCTTGTCCTCATCAAAAAGGACAGCGTGACAGACCTTCCGCTCCTCACCAAGGAGCAGGCGGCTGATGAGGTGTTGACTGCTTTGACAAGCGACGTAGATAATTCATGATTCTTAATGCGTAATGCGTAATTGACAGGAAAAGCCTTTCCGTTTTGGTGACGGGAAGGCTTTTTGGCGTATAGTAGCAGTTTATTAGGGAAGGAATTTATGGACACATAGCAAATGCGGTTACGTAGCTTCGGCAATCGCAAGTGGACAAAGAAAAGTTTTCGATAAACCCCAAAACCTTTCCGCCATATCAATTAAGAATTAAGAATTAAGAATTACGAGTTGCGAATTGTAGATTCAACTCCCTTCGCTTCCTGCCAGCATTGTCGCCAGCTGCAGCAGCTCGTCCGAGACCGACGCTTTGTTGTTGCTGACGGCAAAAAAGTTGTAGCCCTTGTCGGGGCGCGTATAGGCTAAGGATGTGTAAGCAGACAGCATACCGGTGTGACCGATGCCGTTCGGCATGTGGAGCATCAGACCGTAGCCGTATTTTCCGTCGTCGGGCGAATAGTCCTGCGTCATCTCGGCATAGGACTCCTCCGAGAGCAGCGTTTTTTGGCGCAGCGCAGTCAGCCACTTGTCGATGTCACCGGCGGTCGTCACCAGATCAGCTGCTCCCTGCAAGACGCCGCTCGCTATCGGCGCTTCAAAATTTTCCGCATCGGCGGCAGGCGGCAGCGCCACGTCGTCCTCGTGCCACAGCTCGTGAATAAAGCCCGAGCGGTTCATTCCCAACGGCTCAAAAATCCGTTGCCGCACAAAGTCCTCGTAGGGCATTCCGGCGACCTGCTCCACGATTTGCGCCAGCAAAAAGTAGTTGGAATTGCTGTATTCATAGCGCGTGCCCGGCTCAAAGTTCAGCGGCTGCTCAAACAGCCACGCCAGCGCAGCCTGACGGTTCTCCTCCATCGTATTGTCATAGGAAAAGCCGTATTCCTCCGGCACTAATGAAGGTGCTTCGCCGCTGTTTGGGACGATGCCGTCACCGGTAAAGAGTCCGGAACGCATGGAAAGCAGATTTTGTATCGTGATCGAGCCGCCGTAGACAAAATCGGGAAAATAAGCGTCGATCGTGTCGGACGTGCTCAACAGCCCCTGCTCCTGCAACAACATGATCGCTGTGGCGGCAAACTGCTTCGACACCGACGCAACGCAAAAACGCGTGTCCGGCGTCACGGGTGCGTTCGGTTCGCGGTTGGTGTTTCCGACCGCCGACTGTGCCAGCACCTCGCCGTTTTGGGTGATCATCACCACGCCCTCAAAGCCGCTTTGACGGATGACCGCGTCTGCGATCGTCTGCAACGCGCCTGCCTCGGTCGGCGCCTGTGTGGTCGCTTCGGTGATGGGCTGCGGCTCCTCCGTCGATTTGCCGCAGGCAGTCAGGCAGCACAACAAAACAGCTGCAAGCAGCAGCGCTGTGATTCTTTTCATGGGCAGCACTCCTTAAAAAAGACAAAGAGAGAGGTCAAATCTCCTCTCTCCCATAAATATAGTATAACCAATTATCCCATCTTTGTCAAGCGCCGGTGGGCACTTTCGGCGGCTGCGCCGGTGGGCACTTTCGGCGGCTGCGCCGGTGGGCGCTTTCGGCGGCTGTGCCGGTGGGCACTTTCGGCGGCTTTGGATAGTTGGATGGTCAGATAAATGTCATCAACGCCGCGTCAGAGATAGCTTTTGCGGTGATGTCGCTACTCTCTTTTTGAACGCGGCTATGCAAGTGATCTTCCCTATCAAACGTTCGATTCGCGGATTGCCCACCGCGGCAGCGGTCGCTTTCGGCGGCTTTGGATAGCAGGATGGTCAGGTAAAGTATCATCAACGCCGCGTCAGGAAAGAGTTTAAAGGTAATGTCGCTACTCTCTTTTTGAACGCGGCTATGGAGGTATTCTCCCTATCAAACGTCCGTTTCGCGGATTGGGTCAAGCGTCACGCTTGCGGATTGCCGGCGCGGCTGCGTCAATAGATGCCCTGCGCCGTGACTTCGCCGGAATTGACCGTCAGCACCTCGCCGTTCTCCGCCTCAACCAGCAGCTCACCGTTTTTTGAAATGCCGGTGGCTTTGCCGGTCACGGTGCTGCCGCCGCGCGAAAAGCAGACGGTTCTGCCCAGCGAGGCACACAGCGCGGTGTATTCCTCCAAGGCGTTGGCGGACAGCTCCAAATTATTACGCAAAAATTCCTCCTCCAGCTGATTCAGCAGGGCGGCGAGGAGCTTGTTTTTGTCGTAGTGAACACCGCTTTCGAGCCAAAGTGAAGTCGCCTTTTGGGCGATTTCTTCGGGAAACGCCTGCACGTCCACATTGACGCCGATCCCCGTTACCACATACTCTACCGCGTCAAACTCGGCGCTCATCTCGGTGAGGATGCCCACCACCTTTTTGCTGCCGATGATCACGTCGTTCGGCCACTTGATGCGGCAATCCAGACCCGTAAAGCGGCGCAGCGCCTTGCACACGGCAAGCCCCGTCAGCGGCGTGACCGCAGCGGCGTCCGGCGGCGCGATCTGCGGACGGATCAGGACAGAGAACATCACGTTTTCGTCCTTGCTGCTCTGCCATGTCCTGCCCAGCCTGCCCTTGCCGCTCACCTGTTCGCGCGCCGCTGCGACCGTGCCGCTTTTGCAGCCGTTCGCGCCGCGCGCCTTGAGGTAGTCATTGGTGGAGCCGACGGATTCCAGCACCTCCAGCTCGCAGCCGATAATTTTGGCGGTAAGGGATCGCCTTACCGCCGCCGCATTCAGATATTCGGGCAGTACCGTCAAACGGTAGCCGCGGTTGGTGACGGATTCGATCACATAACCGCGCGCACGCAGCGCCCTGATTTCTTTCCAGACAGCCTGACGCGTCACGCCGAGCTGCGCGGCGAGCGACTGACCGGAAACATATTCACTTGTCTGTGTCAGAATATCGAGAATCGTTTGGTTGTTCATTTCACATCAGATTTTGTTTTTTGTCACCGCAGACAGCGTGCGGCAAACAGCGGTGCCGAGCACAAGGTTGACGGCGATTTCGATCACAGCGTTGATGGTTGCGAGCGCAAAGATAAAGACAAAAATATTGCCGGTGGGCTTGCTGCCGACCTTGGCGATCACGTCGCCGTTGCTGACAAACGCGTCGCGGAAAAATACCCACATCAAGCCGAGAAAGCCGATGGTGTTGAGCACGGTGGTCAGTCCGCAGCAAAGGGCGGAGCCTGCGATGCGCTTTGGCTCGTTGTCCTTGGGCAGCGCCTTGTAGATGAGTCCGGGCACCCAACCGCAGATCACACGCGGCACCACGCACATCAAAAAGGTCAAAAACGGATTGATGCCGACAAGCAGCGTGGTGAGCGAGGCGGATGTAAAGCTTGCGAAGAAGCTCGACAAACCGAACACCAAGCCCAAGATCGCGCCGTACATGGGTCCGAGGAACACCGCGCCGACCGCCAGAGGCAGACAGTTGAGTGTGATCGTGATCGGTCCGAAGCGCAGGCTGCCGACCGTGAAGGTGAGCAGCAAAATGAGTGCCGCGAGCAGCGCCGCAAACACCGGCTTAAAGAGCTTGGGTGCCGCGTTCTTTTTTGTAATTGCCATAATAATAACCTCCTGCTGTTTCCCCGGCTCTCCGGGTGAAACGCAAATATATTTCAAACGCCGTTTGTTCGGCGAATGATGCAGTTTTAAAAATGCGGAAAGCGGAAATCAATTATGCAGTGCATTGTAATCGTATGTGTAGGTGCAGCCCTACGACTGCCAAGGAAAGCCGCAAAACCTTTCCTCTCAGCCGATCATGCATTACGCATTACGCATTACGCATTTTTACCGCTTATTCCTCCAATAGATCCCTCTCAGGCCTTCCAGAATGATGTTTTCGTCGTAGACGATCTCATGCTTACAGGAACGGATGATTTGGGGCGCCAGACCGCCTGTGGCGATGATTTTGCAGGGCGTGTTTGTCTCCTGCGCAAAACGCTCTACCATGCCGTCAATCATGCAGGCGCTGCCGTTGACAACGCCGGAGCGGATACAATCCACGGTGTTGGTGCCGATGGCTTTTTTGGGAGCTTGCAGATCGACTGCAGGCAGGAGGGCGCCCTTGCTGGTCAGCGCGTCGAGCGAAATACCGACGCCGGGCGCGATCACACCGCCGTGATAGACGCGGTTGGCATCCACATAAGCGATGACCGTAGCGGTGCCCATGAAGATCATGATCAGCGGACCGCCGTATTTTTCAAATGCACCGGCACAGCCGCACACGATGTCGCCGCCGAGAGTCTCGGGACGGTCGATTTGCAGCGCCATACCCGATTTCAGCCCGGGTCCCACCACCAAGCTGTGCACGCCGATGACGATCTCGATCGCGTCGAGCAACGGCTGCGTCACCTTGGGCACGACCGAGCTGATGATGGAGCCGTCGATACGGCTGTAGTCTATCTGATAAATCTGAAAAAAGGTGTACAGCTCCACCGCAAACTCGTCGCTCGTCATTTTTTCGTTGGTCGAAAACCGCAGCTTGTAGCGCAGTTTTTCCCCGTCAAAGATGCCGAGCTTGATGTTGGTGTTGCCGACGTCGGCTGTCAAAAGCATGCTATCACCTCAATGTGCGTATTTTTCAGTTTTACCTGAAATTCCCTTATAAATTATAACACAAATCCGCGCGGATTCAAGGGCGATATTAGATATTTTCAAAGAAAAAAATTTTCTTCGCCAAGATTGTTGAAATTTTAACAGGTTCGTGTATAATATATATAGTTGCGTCAGTGCGCCCTGTTGACCGCAGCGCACTGCAGAAAGGAATGGTTAGATAATGGATAGTTCAGAAATCAAGCAGCTCAAAGTTCTTGCTGCAAAGGCAAGAATGGGCGCAATTCTCGGCACCTATCACGCAAAATCCGGTCATCCGGGCGGTTCTCTGTCCGCGGCAGATATTTTTACCTATCTCTATTTTAAGGAGATGAGGGTCGATCCCGCAAATCCGCAGTGGGCTGACCGCGACCGCTTTGTCTTGTCAAAGGGACACTGCTGCCCAAGCCTCTACGCCATCTTGGCATTAAAGGGCTTTTTTGACTGGGACGAGCTGACAAGCCTGCGCCACGTCGGCGCTATGCTCCAGGGACACCCCGACATGAAGCGCACGCCCGGCATCGACATGAGCACCGGTTCTTTGGGACAGGGCGTTTCGGCTGCATGCGGCATGGCGCTTGCAGGCAAGCTTGACAAAAAAGACTATCGTGTATATACCGTGCTTGGCGACGGTGAGGTCGAGGAAGGTCAGGTTTGGGAGGCTGCGATGTTTGCGGCTCACAACAAGCTTGACAACCTCACGCTGTGTGTAGACCAGAACGGTCTGCAAATCGACGGTCCCGTTGAGCAGGTCTGCGGCATTGAACCGCTCGACAAAAAATTTGAGGCGTTCGGCTTTGAGGTCATCAAGATTGACGGCCACGACTTTGAGCAGATTCAGAGCGCGGTCGAAAAGGCAAAGACCGTCAAGGGCAAGCCGACCGCGATTCTCGCAAGAACCGTCAAGGGCAAGGGCGTTTCCTTTATGGAAAACCAAGTCGGCTGGCACGGCGTTGCGCCCAACAAGGAACAGTATGAAGCGGCGACTGCCGAGCTGCAGGCGCAAATTGACAAACTGGAGGGCGATGCTAATGGCTGAGACAGTAATGAAAGCGACAAGAGAGAGCTTTGGCGAGGCGCTTTGCGAGCTTGCCGAGACCAATCCCGATATCGTTGTATTTGACGCGGACCTCGCCGCCGCGACCAAAACAGGCGTATTTCAAAAGAAGTTTCCCGAGCGTTTCTTTGACTGCGGCATTGCCGAGGGCAACATGATCGGCGTTGCGGCAGGCATGGCGGCAACCGGTAAGATTCCCGTAGCGGCTTCGTTTGCCATGTTCGCCACCGGCAGAGCGTTTGAGCAAATCCGCAACTCCGTTGCCTATCCGGAGCTGAACGTCAAAATCGCAGGCAGCCATGCCGGTATTTCCACCGGCGAGGACGGCGCGACCCACCAGTGCATTGAGGACATCGCTATAATGCGCGCGATCCCCAACATGATGGTGCTCAACCCTGCCGATCACTGGGAGATGAAGGCGGCGACCAAGGCGGCGCTCGAATACAACGGTCCTGTCTACATCCGTTTGGGCAGACTGGCTATTCCGAGCTTCAACGATCCCGAAACCTATTCCTTTGAGCTGGGCAAGGGCATCACCCTTCACGAGGGCAACGACGTCGCTGTCATCGCGTCCGGTCTGGTCGTCAACGAAGCGCTCAAGGCTGTCAAGGAGCTCGAAGCGGAGGGAATCAACGCCCGTCTGATTAATATTCACACCATCAAGCCGATTGACCGCGACATCATTATCAAGGCGGCGCAGGAGACCGGCAGGATCATCACCGTTGAGGAGCACAATGTTGTCGGCGGCTTGGCTGACGCGGTGAGCGAGGTTGTCACCGACGCCTGTCCGGTCAGGATCACCCGTATCGGCGTGCAGGACAGATTCGGCTTCAGCGGTCCCGCATGGGAGCTGCTCGACGATTTCGGTCTGACCCAGCCGCACATCGCGCGCGTAATCCGCGAGGTCGTGGGCAAATAAATATTTATAAACGTCTACAGCGCAGCAGAGATGCTGCGCTGTTTTTTGCTATTTTTATTCATCAAAAAAGCACGCCGGCAGGCGTGCTTTTTAGCTTAAAATCAAACCAGTTCAATGACTGCCATCTCGGCGCCGTCGCCGCGACGGGGACCGATTTTGGTTACTCTGGTGTAGCCGCCGTTGCGGTCAGCATACTTGGGAGCAATTTCGGAGAACAGCTTGGAAACAACATCCTCTTTTGTGACAAAAGCCAAAACAAGGCGTCTGTTGTGAAGTGTGTTGGTTTTTGCTGTGGTAATCATTTTTTCCGCCATCGCCTGAACTTCCTTGGCGCGGGTGTTGGTGGTTTCAATTTTGCCGTTTTCGAGAAGGAAAGTTACCATTGCGCGGAGCATTGCGGTTCTCTGAGCAGTGGTTCTTCCCAGCTTTCTTGTACCTGGCATTTCTTTCACTCCTTTACCGTAAATTTAAAGGGACAAATTATTCGTCTTCTTTTTGAAGACTGAAGCCGAGAGAGTTGAGCTTTTGTACAACCTCTTCCAGAGACTTTCTGCCGAGGTTACGTACCTTCATCATGTCCTCTTCGGATTTGTTAATCAAATCTTCAACCGTGTTGATACCCGCACGCTTGAGGCAGTTGAACGAACGAACAGACAAATCGAGGTCTTCGATTGTCATTTCGAGGATTTTTTCCTTGCCCTTGTCGTCCTTTTCGACCATGACCTCCGCGGAGGACGCCTTGTCGGAGAGGTTGACAAAGAGGTTGAGATGCTCGGTGAGCACCTTGGCTGCCAGCGAAACTGCCTCCTCCGCGTTGATAACGCCGTTTGTCCAAACGTCGAGGGTCAGCTTGTCGTAGTCGGTAATCTGACCGACACGGGTATTGTCAACTGTGTAGTTTACTTTTAACACAGGTGTGTAGATTGAGTCAATCGGCAAAACACCGATGACATTGTTGCCGCTTAACTGCTTGTTACGCTCCGAGGGAACGTAGCCTCTGCCCTTGTCAACCGTGATTTCCATGTTGAGCTTGGCGCCGTCGCCGAGAGTGGCGATGTGCAGCTCAGGATTGAGGATTTCGACCTCATTGTCACACTTGACGTCGGCAGCGGTCACCTCGCAGGGACCCTCGGCGTTGATCTCAACGACCTTGGGACTGGTATCGAAAAGCTTGGCAACAAGACTTTTCATATTGAGCACAATCTCCGTGACGTCTTCCTTGACGCCCGGAATAGTTGAAAATTCGTGAAGAACGCCGTCAATCTTGATTGATGTGACAGCACAGCCCTCAAGTGAGGAAAGCAGCACTCTGCGAAGGCTGTTGCCGAGAGTGTTGCCGAAACCGCGCTCCAGCGGCTCGACAACGAACTTACCGTACTTTCCGTCCTCGGTTAATTCTGCGGTTTCAATTCTTGGCTTTTCGATTTCAATCATTCGCGAATCCTCCTTTTTAGGCTGCCGCATAGCGACAGGACTGTGTTTGTAATCTGCCTGTGAAAAAAATGGTGTGATTACTTGGAGTACAACTCGACGATGAGGTGCTCTTCAACGGGATAGTCAATGTCATCTCTCTGCGGAATGGCAACGACCTTGCCGCCGAGGAGGTTCTGATCCTTCTCAAGCCACTTGGGAGTGACCATAGAAGCGTTTTCGCCCTCTGCAATTGCCTTGAATCTGGTAGTGGAGCGGCTGGCTTCCTTGACGGCGATCACGTCGCCGACCTTGACGAGATAGGAAGGAATGTTCACCTTTTTGCCGTTTACGGTAAAGTGAGCGTGGTTGACAAGCTGTCTGGCTTCTCTTCTGGTTGCCGCAAGACCGAGACGGAACACAACGTTGTCCAGTCTGCGCTCTACGAGAGAGAGCAGCTCCTCACCGGTTTTGCCCTCAGCCTTTTCAGCCTTTTCATAGTAAGCATGGAACTGCTTTTCGAGAATGCCGTAGATGAACTTGACCTTCTGCTTCTCGGTCAGCTGCATGCTGTATTCGCTCTTTTTTCTTCTCATTTTGCCGCCGGGGTTTCTGTTGGAAGTCTTTTTGCTGTAACCCATCACAGCGGGAGAAATGCCAAGCGCTCTGCAACGCTTTGCGATTGGCTGCATATTTTTAGCCATAAAAATTTCCTCCTTAATAAATACTACACACGTCTTCTCTTGGGAGGACGGCAACCATTGTGAGGAATCGGGGTAACGTCTTTGATCATGGTTACCTCAAGACCGGCAGTTTGCAGCGCTCTGATAGCAGCCTCTCTGCCCTGTCCCGGACCCTTTACATAAACCTCAACATACTTCATGCCATGCTCCATGGCTGCTCTTGCAGCTGTCTCGGCAGCGGACTGCGCCGCGAAAGGAGTGGACTTTTTGGAGCCTCTGAATCCCAGCTCGCCTGCGCTCGCCCAAGAAACAGCGTTGCCCTGTGTATCGGAAATAGTAACAATTGTGTTGTTGAATGTAGACTGGATATGCGCTGCGCCTCTTTCGATATGCTTACGCTCGCGACGACGGCGAATAACCTTCTTTCCACCTTTTGGTGCTGCCATAATACCGTGCCTCCTTACTTCTTCTTGTTGGCCATAGTCTTACGAGGGCCTTTGCGGGTGCGCGCGTTGGTCTTGGAGCGCTGACCTCTTACGGGAAGTCCCTTTCTGTGACGAACGCCACGGTAACAGCCAATATCAATGAGTCTCTTGATGTCATAAGCGATGTCGCGGCGGAGGTCACCCTCTACGCGGCAGTGATGCTCAATGTACTCTCTGAGCTTTGAAACGTCCTCTTCTGTCAAATCTCTGACACGGGTGTCAGGATTAACGCCTGTTGCAGCAATAATGTCTGTTGCAGTTTTACGGCCGATGCCGAAAATATAAGTCAAACCGATTTCAACTCTTTTATCTCTCGGCAAGTCAACACCTGCTATACGAGCCATTCAGTTGCACCTCCATATAGAATTAAGTAGTTTTTTAATTATTAATGATGAGCGGCTTTTCGTTGAGCGCGGGATCAAAAACTATTTTCTATCCGCTATAATATACGCTTTGTCCGCTGATCTGATTTTTTGCGGCGTTGGCGTGTCATAAACGCCCTTTTAAACCGCCGACTTTTAGCGCGTGCCTGCGCGGTAATCTCCCACACAAAGCTTGCAGCGCGAACTGCCCACCGCGGCAGCGGTTAGCCTTGGCGTTGCTTGTGCTTGGGGTTGTCGCAGATAACGAGAATCTTGCCTTTTCTCTTGATTACCTTGCACTTGTCGCACATTTTCTTTACTGAAGGTCTGACTTTCACTATCAATCATTCCTTTCTAAAAAATAGTGTGTTGTGACGCTTATTTGGAGCGCCAAGTGATTCTTCCTCTGCTCAGGTCATAGGGAGACATCTCCACCGTGACCTTGTCGCCCGGCAAAATGCGGATGAAATTCATGCGCAGCTTGCCTGAAATAACAGCTAATATCACGTGACCGTTTTGCAGCTCCACCTTGAATTGGGCGTTGGGGAGCGCTTCTCTGACGATACCTTCTACTTCAATGACATCTTGTTTGGACATAAGCCTAACCTCCGTTAAATTCTCTGATTGCTTTTCTGATTTTCGGATTGGTTTCCGTCGAACCGTCGTAAACAGTATGAGTCGGCGCCAAGTGTTTCAGCTTTTTCCGCTTGGGGTGCTGAACCTGCCGCCTTTTTCCGTCTGCTATCATCGCATATGTGCCCTCAACGCCGAGCACAACAAAGTAGCCTCCCTTGTCGCGCCCTGCTGTTGCCCGGACGATGCTTCCCTTTTGTATGTTCATAAAGACTCCTTTATTCACATAGGGTCAGAATCTTCGGACCGTCGGGTGTGATTGCGATCGTGTGCTCAAAATGAGCGGACAGCCTGCCGTCAACGGTCACAACCGTCCATTTGTCTCCCAAAACACGGGTGTGGTGGGTGCCCTCGTTTACCATAGGTTCGATGGCAATTGTCATTCCGGGCAAAAGCCGAATGCCTCTGCCCTTTGTACCGTAGTTAGGTACGTTTGGGTCCTCGTGCAGCTTCGCACCTACGCCGTGGCCGACGTATTTTCGTACCACCGAGTAACTGCGAGCTTCGACATACTCCTGAACCGCGCTGCCGATATCGCCAATGCGGTTGCCGACGGTCGCCTGCTTAATTCCCTCATACAGGCTCTCTCTTGTGGCGTCGAGCAGTCGCTGCGCCTCGGCGCTGATGCTGCCGCAGGGAAAGGTATAGGCGTTGTCGCCGTGATAGCCCCTGTAACAGGCACCGGTGTCGATGCTCACGATGTCGCCGTCCTTGAGAACGGTTGTCGGCTTGGGTATGCCATGGATGACCACGTTGTTTACGGAAATGCATGCGCTTGCGGGAAACCCGCCGTATCCGAGAAACGAGGGCGTTGCGCCCTGTTTCTCGATATACTGACGGACAATTGTATCGATCTCAAGCGTGGAGATTCCCGGCTTGACAGCCTCTCCCGCAGCACGCAGCGCCTCGGCAGAGATCCTGCAGGCGTCTTTCATCAAAGAAAGTTCCCGTGCTGTTTTGAGTGATACCATGCTTACGCCTCAATCGCCTTGAGTACTGCCTCTGTAGTAGCTTCTACAGTGTCCATGCCCTTTACGTTGACGAGCTTTCCCTGCTTGTCATAGTAATTGGCGAGCGGCTCGGTCTCTTTGTGATACACAGCGAGACGCGCGAGCACGGTTTCGGGGTGGTCGTCCTTGCGCTGAACAAGGGTGCCGCCGCAATCGTCGCACACACCGTCCACAGCGGGCTTGAGGCTCTCGATGTGGTAGGGTCTGCCGCAATCCTGGCAAACACGGCGTCCGGACATACGCTTGGTGATGACTTCGTCTGCCACATCAATATTGATGACATACTGAATGTCAACGCCCATCGCGTCCAGAGCCTCGGCCTGCGGAATGGTTCTGGGGAAGCCGTCAAGGATGAAGCCGTCCTTGCAGTCGTCGGCGGAGAGTCTCTCCTTGACAATGCCGATGACCACTTCGTCGGGAACAAGCTTGCCCTCGTCCATATAGGACTTGGCTTTCAGACCCATCTCAGTGCCGTTTTTCAGCGCTTCACGAATCATGTTGCCGGTTGAAATAGTGGGAATACCAAAATGCTCACAAAGTACAGCGGCTTGGGTGCCTTTTCCTGCGCCCGGAGCACCTAACATGATAATGTTCATAATATTATACCTCATTTTTTTCAATTAGTCAAGAAAACCTTTGTAATGTCTCATCATCATTTGGCTCTCGAGCTGTTTTACGGTCTCAAGTGCAACGCCGACGACGATGATAATGGATGTACCGCCCATCGAGAGGCCGTTCATGGAGGTGAACTTGCTGTACACCAGCGGAACGAGCGCGATGACGGAGAGGAACAGGGCGCCGATCAAGGTGATCCTGGACAGGATCTTCTTGATGTATTCGGCTGTGGGAGCACCCGGACGGATGCCGGGGATCGTACCGTTGTTGGATTTGAGGTTGTTCGCCATTTCAACGGGGTTGTACTGAATGGTGGTGTAGAAATAAGCGAACATCAAAATCAAAATGAAGTATAATCCGATGTACAACCAGCTGCTGGAGCTGAACAGGTCAAAGAAGCCCTTCAAAAAGCCTTCCTTCACGTTGAGGAAGAGATTGATCGTACCGGGGATGGACAGAATGGAGCTGGCGAAGATGATGGGAAGCACGCCGCCGAGCGCTACCTTGATGGGAAGGTGGCTGGACTGACCGCCGTACATCTTTCTGCCGACTACACGCTTTGCATACTGAATGGGGATCCTTCTCTCGGAGTCCTGCATAAAGGTGATGACCCAAATGACAGCCAAGAAAATGAGTACCCAAAGAATAACGAATGCGAAATACTGCGGCTGCGCACTGCCTTGCTCGCCGGTGCCCAGACCGAGCTTCCAATACTCAACGAGCATGTTGATGGTGAAGGGCAGGCGCGCGATGATACCTGCAAACAAGAGGATGGAGATACCGTTGCCGATGCCGTATTTGTTGATTTGTTCACCCAGCCACATCATGAGCGCGGTGCCTGCGGTAAATACCAGAACGATAACGATCGCGGCAAATACCATGGAGAAGCCCTCTCTGTAGCTGGTGATGGCAGAGTTATGCAGATAGAAGAAGTACGCTGTACCTTGGATCAGACCCAAACCGACCGTCACATAACGGGTGATGGTGCCGATCTTCTTTCTGCCTGCCTCGCCCTCCTTGGAAAGTCTTTCCAGAGCAGGGATCGCTACGCAGAGAAGCTGGATAATAATGGAGCTGTTGATGTAGGGGGTGATACCCATTGCAAAGATGGTGGCGTTGGAGAACGCACCACCAGACAGGGTGTTGAGGTAAGCGATCATGTTGTTGCTTACGTCGGACGTTACGCTGTTGGCAGGCGCCATTGCCGCCTGCAACGCGTTGGTGTCGATGAACGGTACCGGAATGACCGAACCGACACGGAACACCACGATGATGAGCAGGGTGAACAGGAGCTTTTTGCGAAGATCCGGGATCGCCCATGCGTTTCTGATGACTTTAAACAATTAGATCACCTCTGCCTTTCCGCCCGCAGCCTCGATTGCGGCTTTGGCTGATTCGGAAAAAGCAGAAACCTTTACAGTAAGTTTTTTGTCCAGCTTGCCGTTGCCGATCACCTTGATGGCATCAAAGCCGTTCTTGACAACGCCTGCTGCCTTGAGTGCTTCGGCGTCAACAGTGTCGCCGTCGTTAAACTTTCTGTTCAATGTGCTGAGGTTAATGGCAACGATGTTTTTCGCAAAGATGTTGTTGAAACCTCTTTTCGGAACACGGCGCTGCAACGGCATCTGACCGCCCTCAAAGCCGGGACGGATGCTGCCGCCGGAACGGGACTTTTGACCCTTTTGACCCTTGCCGGAGGTTTTTCCCCAGCCGGAGCCGTGACCTCTGCCGATTCTCTTGCTGCTCTTTTTGGAGCCTTCAACCGGTGAAAGTTCATGTAACTTCATTGTTCGCACCTCCTTGCTTACGCTTCACTAACCTCTACGAGGTGGATGATTTTTGCTACCTTACCCTTGGTCTGGGGATTATCGGGCTGCGTGGTGGTGTCGCCGATCTTCTTCAAACCGAGAGCATGGGCTGTTGCAATCTGATCCTTTTTGGAACCAATCAGGCTCTTTACTAACTTAATTGTCATGTCGCAACCTCCCTTATTACAGAATTTCCTTTACGGACTTGCCGCGTACTGCTGCGACCTCTTCGGCGGTTCTGAGCGCCTGAAGACCTGCCAGTGTGGCGCGGACAACGTTGCAGGGATTGTTGGAACGGAGCGCCTTGGTACGGATGTCCTTGATGCCGACTGCCTCAACGACCGCACGCACGGGACCGCCTGCGATAACACCGGTACCGGGAGCAGCGGGCTTCATGAGCACTCTGCCCGCGCCGAACTCGCCGATGATCTCATGCGGAATGGTGGTTCCTCTGAGCGATACCTTCATCAGGTTCTTCTTTGCGTCCTCAATGCCCTTGCGGATCGCATCGGGAACTTCGCCCGCCTTGCCGATGCCGAAGCCTACGGTGCCGTTGCCGTCGCCGACAACAACCAGAGCCGCAAACTTGAAGATACGGCCGCCCTTAACCGTCTTGGATACACGGTTAATGGTGACAACTCTTTCTTTTAATTCGCCTGTTGCTTCTACTTTATTAGCCAAAGTAATTCCTCCTCTTCCTTAGAAATTGAGGCCGCCCTCGCGAGCGCCTTCGGCCAATTCCTTAACACGGCCGTGATAAATGTTACCGCCTCTGTCGAACACAACGTCTGTGATGTTCTTTTCCTTTGCACGCTCTGCAACGAGCTTGCCGACAGCTCTTGCTGCCTCTTTGTTTCCGCCATTACCTGTGATGGTCTTGTCAAGGCTGGATGCCTGCGCAAGAGTAACACCGGCTACGTCATCAATGATCTGAGCGTAGATGTTGTTGGTGGAGCGGAATACGCACAAACGCGGGCACTGAGCGGTACCGCTGACCTTGCTGCGGACTCTCTTATGGCGTTTTGCACGTGCCTTTTTTGTATCAGGTCTGCTTACCATGTTGATTCACTCCTTAATTATTTACCCTTACCGGCCTTGCCTTCCTTGCGGCGGATATACTCGTCAACGTACTTGATACCTTTGCCCTTGTAGGGTTCCGGCGGACGTTTCTCTCTCACTTCGGCAGCAAACTGACCAACCTTTTGCTTATCAATGCCGGTGATGATGATTTTGTTGGGGTTGGGAACCTCGATCTTGATGTCCTCGGTGTCCTCGACGATGACCTGGTGGGAATAACCAAGGTTCATGACGCACTTGTTGCCCTGCTTCTGCACACGGTAACCGACGCCGTTGACATCCAGCTCTTTTTTGTAGCCCTCGGTGACGCCGATGACCATGTTGTGAATCAGGGTACGGGTCAAACCGTGGAGCGAGCGGTTCTCTTTCTTGTCATTCGGACGGGATACCAAAATCTCTGCGCCCTTCACTTCGACTGTCATGTTCTGGTTGTAGGCATAGCTCAGCTCGCCCTTGGGACCCTTGACAGTCACAACACCGTTGTCGGTCTTGACCTCGACGCCGGCGGGAATATTTATCGGTTTTCTTCCAATTCGAGACATTTTCGCACCTCCTCTTACCAAATGTAAGCGAGAACCTCGCCGCCAATGTGCTGGCGTCTTGCCTCGCGGTCAGTCATAACACCCTTGGAGGTGGAGATGATCGCGACGCCGAGTCCCTTCATTACCTTCGGCATGTCTTCTGCATTGCTGTAAATACGCAGGCCGGGCTTGGATACGCGGCGCAGACCGGTGATGACCGGAGTCTTGCCGTCGAGGTATCTCAGTGTGACCTTGATGATGCCCTGCTTGCCGTCCTCGATCACGTTGAATCCCTTGATGTAGCCCTCGTCAGCGAGAATCTGACAAATGGACTTTTTCAGGTTGGACGCCGGGATCTCAACGGAATCATGCTTTGCTGCGTTCGCGTTGCGAATTCTCGTCAGCAAATCAGCGATTGTATCTGTAATCTGCATGTTCTATTTCCTCCTTGCTTACCAGCTTGCTTTCTTTACGCCCGGAATTTCGCCCTTGTAAGCGAGCTCACGGAAGCAAATACGACAAATACCATACTTGCGGAGGTAAGCGTGTGGTCTACCGCAGATATTACATCTGGTGTACTCTCTGGTGGAGAACTTCTGCTTTCTCTGCTGCTTTACTTTCATAGCTGTCTTAGCCACAACAATCCCTCCTTACTTCGAAAACGGTGCGCCCATCAGTGTCAAAAGCTCACGGGCCTCTTCGTCTGTTTTCGCGGTGGTAACAAAGCAGATGTCCATGCCGCGAACCTTGTCGATCTTGTCATAGTCGATCTCGGGGAAAATAAGCTGTTCCTTGAGACCCATGTTGTAGTTGCCTCTGCCGTCGAAGGAGTTGGGGTTGATGCCTCTGAAGTCTCTTACGCGGGGAAGCGCAACGTTGAAGAATCTGTCGAGGAACTCATACATTCTCTCGCCTCTGAGCGTAACCTTTACGCCGATGGCCATGCCCTCTCTGAGCTTGAAGTTCGCAACAGACTTTCTTGCGTGGCAAACAAGGGGCTTTTGACCGGTGATCGCCGCCAGATCCTTGCAGATGGCGTCGATCGCCTTGGAATTTTCTCTTGCCTCACCTGCGCCCACGTTGACAACGATCTTGTCAAGCTTGGGGATCTGCATTGTGCTCTTGTAGGAGAACTTTTTCATAAGAGCAGGTGCAACTTCTTTGACATACATTTCTTTCAGTCTTGCCATTTCTTAATCCTCCTTAAAGTGCTTCGCCGCATTTTGCGCAGATTCTGCCCTTGAAGCCGTCCTCATACAGCTTGTGAGCGACTCTGGTGGCTTTTTTGCAGCGCGGGCATACGATCTGGACCTTGGAAGCATACATTGCGCCCTCAGCCTTGATGATACCGCCCTGCTCGCCCATTCTTCTGGGCTTTACATGCTTGGATACCATATTGATCTTCTCTACGATAACCTTGCCTTCTTCGGGGCTGACAGCCAGAACCTGGCCTCTCTTGCCCTTGTCCTTACCGCTGATTACCTCTACGGTGTCGCCGGTCTTAACATGAACCTTATTCATTGTGACACCTCCATTAAAGTACTTCCGGAGCAAGTGACAGGATCTTCATAAAGTCCTTGTCACGAAGCTCTCTTGCCACGGGTCCGAAGATACGGGTACCGCGCGGATTCTTGTCTTCCTTGATGATAACAGCTGCGTTTTCGTCAAAGCGGATGTAGGTGCCGTCCTCACGTCTTACGCCCTTTGCGGAGCGAACGACAACAGCCTTCACAACATCGCCCTTCTTTACAACGCCGCCGGGTGCTGCTTTTTTAACCGAAGCAACGATAATATCGCCAATGTTGGCGTATCTCCTTCTGGTACCGCCGAGTACACGAATGCACATAAGTTCTTTTGCGCCGGTGTTATCGGCAACCTTGAGGATGGTTTGCTGCTGAATCACAGTATATTCCTCCTTAATTCAAAGTCGCTAAAATAACTTATTTAGCTTTCTCAATAATCTCGACGAGTCTCCATCTTTTATCCTTAGAAAGAGGACGGGTCTCCATAATCTTCACACGGTCGCCAACGCCGCACTCGTTGTTTTCGTCATGCGCCTTGAAGCGAACGGTACGCTTAACAATTTTGTTATAAAGCTTGTGCTTTACGCTGTCCTCAACGGCAACAACGATGGTCTTGTCCATTTTGTCGCTGACTACCCTGCCGACAACGGTTTTTCTCATGTTTCTCTCACTCATTGTTAAGTCCTCCTCTCTTAGTCTTCACCCGCGAGCTCGCGCTGACGGATAACGGTCGAAACCCTTGCGATATCCTTTTTGACAGCGCCGATGCGGTTGGAATTTTCGAGCTGATTAACAGCAAGCTGGAAACGAAGATTGAAAAGCTCGGTCTTGAGCTCGGTGAGCTTGGTCCGGAGCTCTTCGACGGTCAATTCTCTGAGTTCTGAAGCTTTCATTACTGCTCACCCTCCTCTTTCTTCACGAATTTGCACTTGATGGGAAGCTTGTTGGCAGCAAGACGCATAGCCTCCTTGGCAATCGCCTCGTCAACGCCGGCAAGCTCGAACATCACTCTGCCGGGCTTTACAACGGCTACCCAATACTCAACGTTACCTTTACCTTTACCCATACGGGTCTCAGCCGGTCTGGCGGTAACAGGCTTGTCGGGGAAAATCTTGATCCAAACCTTACCAAATCTCTTGCAGTAACGTGTCATGGCGATACGGGCTGCCTCGATCTGGTTGGAAGTGATCCACGCGGGCTCGGTTGCCTGCAAGCCGTACTCGCCGTAGGTGACCTTGTTGCCTCTGAGCGCCTTGCCGGTCATTCTGCCGCGGTGAACTCTTCTGTATTTGACTCTTTTAGGCATTAACATTATTTTCTGCCTCCTTCTCTGCGGGGACGTCTTGCGGGCTTTGCCTCATTGATGTTGAGGACCTCGCCCTTGTACAGCCAAACCTTGACGCCTACCTTGCCGTAGGTGGTGTTTGCCTCTGCAAAACCGTAGTCGATATCCGCACGCAGGGTCTGCAGCGGGATCGTTCCCTCGTGATACTGCTCGGAGCGAGCGATCTCAGCGCCGCCGAGACGGCCTGAACACATGATCTTGATACCCTTTGCGCCGCGACGCATAGCGTTGCCGATGCTCTGCTTCATCGCACGGCGGAAGGAAATTCTCTTTTCGAGCTGCTGCGCGATGTTCTCTGCAACGAGCTGCGCGTCAAGCTCGGGAGCCTTGACCTCTACAATATTGATGGCAACGGGCTTCTGGAGCATCTTTTCGCACTGTGTCTTAAGCTTCTCGATCTCGGAGCCGCCCTTGCCGATCACCAGACCGGGCTTTGCGCAGTGGATGCTGATGCGGACTCTCTTGCCGTCTCTTTCGATTTCGATTTTGGAGATTCCGAAGTTGTAGAGCTGTTTCTTCAGTGTTTTGCGGAGGTTGTAGTCCTCAACGAGCGTCACACCGAAATCCTTCTTGTTGGCGAACCAACGGGAATCCCAATCTTTAATAACACCGACGCGAAGGCCGTGTGGATTTACTTTCTGTCCCATAGTCTAAACCTCCCCTTAGTCTTCTTTTTCCTTGAGAACGAGGGTGATGTGAGAGGTCCTCTTGTTGATACGGAACGCTCTGCCCTGTGCTCTCGGACGAATTCTTTTAAGGATGGGGCCTGCTGTTGCGTTGCAAGCGGCAACGTACAGCTTGGATACATCCATGTCATGGTTGTTCTCAGCGTTTGCCATAGCGGATTTGAGCAGCTTTTGGAGCGGCTCGCAGGCAGCCTTGGGAGTGTGCTTGAGAACAGCTTCCGCGTATTTCACGTCCTTGCCTCTGATGAGGTCGAGAACGACAGAAACCTTGCGGGGTGAAATACGAACAAATTTCGCAATTGCCTTAGCTTCCATTTGCAATACTCTCCTTCCGCTTATTTGCTTGTTTTCGAACCGGCGTGACCCTTGAAGGTTCTTGTGGGGGCAAACTCACCGAGCTTGTGACCAACCATGTCTTCTGTAACATATACCGGAACGTGCTTGCGGCCGTCATGTACCGCAAATGTATGACCGACGAATTCGGGGAAAATGGTCGAGCTTCTGGACCAGGTCTTGAGGATTCTCTTTTCGCCCTTTTCGTTCATTTCAAGGACTCTTTTGAGCAGGACAGGCTGAACAAAAGGACCCTTTTTCGTACTTCTACTCATTGTTTAAGCTCCTTTCTCGCCTTACTTACCGTTTCTTCTTCTTACGATAAGCTTATCGCTCTGCTTTTTGTGCTTGCGAGTCTTGTAGCCGAGTGCGGGCTTACCCCACGGGGTAACAGGGCCCGGACGGCCGACAGGTGACTTGCCCTCACCACCGCCGTGCGGATGGTCGTTCGGGTTCATAACGGAACCGCGAACCGTGGGACGCCAGCCCATGTTTCTCTTTCTGCCTGCCTTACCGATCTTCACGTTGAAGTGGTCGGGGTTCGATACCTGACCAACGGTCGCCATGCAGTTTTCGGGAACCTTTCTGAGCTCGTTGGAGGGAAGTCTGAGCAGCGCGTAGCCGTCCTCTCTCGCCATGAGCTGAGCCTGGTTGCCGGCGGAACGGGCAAGCTGAGCGCCTCTGCCGGGATAGAGCTCTATATTGTGTACGAAGGTACCGACCGGAATGGAGGTCAGCGGAAGGGCGTTGCCGGGCCAGATATCAACGTTCTCGCCGGAAATTACCTTGTAGCCTACCTTGAGACCCTCGGGAGCGAGGATGTAGGACTTTTCGCCGTCCACATATTCCACCAGCGCGATAAACGCGGAGCGGTTGGGATCGTACTCGATCGTCTTTACGGTACCCTCCACATCAAACTTGTTGCGCTTGAAGTCGATGATACGATATTTTCTTCTGTTGCCGCCGCCTCTGTGACGAACCGTGATTCTGCCGTAGCTGTTACGGCCGGCTTTCTTGTTCAGGGGAGCAAGCAAGCTCTTTTCGGGGGCAACCTTGGAAAGACCGGAATAGTCAATAACCGACATGTTTCTTCTGGAATTGATCGTCGGCTTATATACTTTAATTGCCATTTTGGTTTCACTCTCCTCATGATGGTTTTGCGGGAGTGGCGTCTCCCATAACTACATTTGCCGGAGATGCGTCTCCGGTTGTTTTTCTTTGCCGCGCAAAGAAAAACTTACATCATGCCTTCAAAAAATTCGATAGGCTTGCTGTCCTCGGTCAGGGTTACGATAGCCTTTTTCCAGCTCTTGGTGTAACCGCCGTTGTTTCTGCCCTGACGGCGGAACTTGCCGCGAACGGAAACGGTGTTGACCTTGGCGACCTTGATTTTGTCGCCGAAGATCGCCTCGCAAGCTTTTGCGATTTCGATTTTGTTAGCTGTTTTTGCAACTTCAAAGGTATAAACCTTGTTCACAGCGCCGAGCATACTTTTTTCGGTAATGATCGGGCGAATGATAATGTCGTGAGCTATCATGCGTAGACCTCCTCGATCTTGCTTACCGCATCCTTGGCGATGATCAGCTTGTCAGCGTTGAGAATGTCATAGACATTGATGGTGTTGACCTGAGCTGTCTTGACGCCCGGAATGTTGGCGGCGGACTTGATAACCATGGTGTCAACCTCGGGCAGCACGATGAGCGCCTTTTTGTCAGCGCCGACTGCGTTGAGCATGGCAACCATTTTCTTTGTCTTGAATTCGCCGGTGGCGATGGAATCAACCACGATGATGTCATTCTCCGCAGCCTTGACGGAAAGAGCGGACTTGAGCGCCAGTCTCTTTTCCTTCTTGTTCACAGTGAATCTGTAATCTCTGGGCTTGGGAGCAAACACGATACCGCCGTGAGTCCACTGCGGTGCGCGTGTGGAGCCCTGTCTCGCACGGCCTGTGCCCTTCTGGCGCCACGGCTTTCTGCCGCCGCCGGAAACCTCAGATCTGGTGAGAGCGGACTGAGTGCCCTGACGCTGCGCAGCGAGATAGCTGAGCACTACCTGATGCATCACTGCCGCGTTGGGCTCGATAGCGAAGATGGAATCGCTCAGGTCAACGGAGCCGACCTTTTTGCCTTCCATATCTACAACTGCAATATTAGGCATTTATAATCCCCCTTCCTTAAGCCTTGACGGAATCTTTGAGAACAACGATTCCTTTGTTGGGACCGGGAACAGCGCCCTTGACGGCAATCAGGTTGTTTTCAACATCAACCATCACAACCGTGAGGTTCTGCACTGTTACGCGCTCCGCACCGAGGTGACCTGCCATTTTCTTGCCCTTCCAAACGCGGGACGGGCTGGAGCAGGCACCGATCGAGCCGCCGTGACGAACGCAGGGGCCGGTGCCGTGGGTCTCTTTGAGACGGTGGAAGTTCCATCTCTTGATAACGCCTGCGGTTCCCTTACCCTTGCTCTTGCCGGTGACGTCGATCTTGTCGCCGGGGGCAAACACGTCTGCCTTCACAAGGTCGCCCACTGCATAGGCGTCGGTGTCGGCAAAACGGAACTCTTTGAGAGTTTTCTTGGGTGCTACGCCTGCTTTGTCAAAGAAGCCCTTCATGGGCTTGTTGACCTTGTGGGGCTTCAGATCGCCGAAGCCGAGCTGTACGGACGCGTAGCCGTCGTTTTCAACTGTCTTTTTGGCGGTGACCACGCAGGGGCCTGCCTCAACAACAGTTACGGGAACAACTCTTCCCTTTTCATCGAAAATCTGTGTCATACCGATTTTCTTGCCGATGATTGCTTTTTGCATGAAATTTATCCTCCTTGTAGGTTATTGGTTGGCTGTGCCAACATGACCCTGTCTGCTTGTAGGTTGGTACCGGAAATCAGAACTTGATTTCAATATCAACGCCGGCAGGGAGCTCTAAGCTCGTGAGAGCCTCGACTGTCTTGTTTGACGGTCTCAAAATGTCGATAAGACGCTTGTGGGTTCTGATCTCGAACTGCTCACGGCTGTCCTTATACTTGTGGACCGCGCGCAGAATGGTGACAATCTGCTTTTCGGTGGGGAGCGGAACGGGACCCGATACTCTCGCGCCCGTGCGCTTCGCTGTTGCAACGATTCTCTCTGCGGACTGATCCACCAGCTGATGATCATAGCCCTTTAATCTTATCCTGATTTTTTCCTTGACTGCCATTTTCGTCGCCTCCTTAAAAATTTGTGTCACGCCTCGCCGCTCTCCGCTGTTCTCAAAACAGCTTCCACTCGTCAAATCTGTTCCGCTGCCGCCGGCAGCTGCACAGCTTTGTCCTCGCCGGTCGCTGTTTTGAGGCTCCGAGCCTCGGCGCTTCTGTGAGACGGGCGCCCGCTCTCTAAATCGCCGCACCGCATTAACAACTTTCTCTCAACACGGCCGGGTGTTTCTTCACCCTGCATTAAAAAAGCCGTTAAACATATTCGGTTAACGGGGTCAATCTGAAAGCGCAGAGCATGCCTATGGCTAAGCAACCCAAATATAGCCGCAGTTATGCTCAATGTTTTCATTTGTAATCGCCCGGTTTAAAATCGGACATACTCCACGGAAAAACCGGCACAATGCCGCAACCTCCCGCTTCATCGCATATCTATGTGCAGTCACACATCTTGTATTATACCGTGTGAATACCGAAATTTCAAGGTTTTAGGCGAATTTTCCCCGTCTTTTTTCGTATAGAAGTTTTACAAACATTTTCGCTTGTTTTTGTGCAAGTTGTCGGGATTGCGAAAGTCGTCCGAATGGTTTATAATACAATCGGAGACAAGCGTTTGCTTGCTCAAAAAGGAGGGTTTATATGATACATATTTATTACGGAGACGGCAAAGGAAAAACCACCGCTGCTGTCGGACTGGCAGTGCGTGCTGCCGGCTCCGGACTGCGCGTGCTCTTTGTGCAGTTTCTCAAAACCGATTCATCGGGCGAGCGGAGCGTCCTCGGCAAGCTCGACAACGTGACGCTGACCAACTGTCCGCTGAACCTCAAATTCACCTTTGACATGACCGACGCCGAAAAGCACCGGACCGCCGTGCTCTACCGCAGCATATTCGAGCGCAGCGCCGCCACAGCGCTCTCCGACCGCTACGATATGATCGTGCTCGATGAGATTTTTGACGTGATAAACGAGGGCATGCTCGCCGAAGCGCAGGTCTATGAGTTCATCACCAACGCGCCCAAAAGCATTGAGATCGTGATGACGGGTCACAACCCCTCACCGCGCTTCCTCGCCGCAGCCGACTACATCACCGAAATGAAAAAGCACAAGCACCCGTTTGACCGAGGCATGAGCGCAAGAAAGGGAATTGAGTTTTAAATTTGAAAAGTGAAATTTATAATGCGTAATGCGTAGTTGACCGGAAGGAAACGTTTTCGGCTTATAAAATTTTTCCATGTGACCGCAGGGGCGAACCCACGTGTTCGCCCGAGGGCGTTTTCCTATACAACCGTTTTCGTCACGGAAAACAACCGTTTCCTGCCTGGGCGCACACACGGGTGCGCCGCTACGGAGTCACGGCAAGCACGTAACAAAAACATTACAAGTAACAAAAACATTACAAATCGAACGTCAGCGACCCTTGATTCCACATTCCAAATTTAACCATTCCACTTTCCACTTTAATTTTTCCACAATAAAAAAGGAGATACTAATTATGAAAAAATCACTGATCGCCCTGCTTGCGGTTGTGCTTTGTGCCTGCTGTCTGTGCGCCTGCGGAAATGCCGAGGAGAGCCAAACAAGCGCACAGGGCAACGCGGCGCCGTTCAGCATGGACACAAGCCATCTCAGCGGTACGCTAAGCGGCTCCTGGGTCAATCAGAACGACCCCGATGACCGGCTGGAGCTGGGAAGCGACTTCTCGTTCACACATACCACCGGCGGCAACACCTACACCGGCGCCGTCAAGATCAACGAAAAGGGCGGCATGATGACTGTCACCTACGCGAACAACGCTTTTCCCGAAAAGAGCTATGTCTGGGTGGACAGCAAAAAACAGCTGAACGCCAACACCTGGTATGTGGACGGCGGCGCCTTTGCATTTGGCGGAACGATCTATATCAGAGGATAAGGAGAATAGCATAATGAAAAAGACAATTGCCATCATTCTCGCCGCAGTCCTTCTCTTGGCATGCAGCGCCTGCGCGGCACTGTCGCCCAAGGTGGCGCTCACCGGCGAATGGAAGCTCGATACCGCGGACATCGCGTCCGAAGCAAGTATCACAGGCACACTCAACGCGACGCTGACCGTCAACGAGGACAAGACCTTCACGCTCTCGATGTCGATGGAAAACGGCGAGAGCAAATCTGTCTACGAGATCGACGGCACCTGCACCGAGGAGAAGAACGACACCGTGACCTTCAACAGCAAGCACTCCATCAGCAAAACCGGCGGCGAGACCTCGGACGCCGAGCTGAAAGAAACCTTTGTCGGCACCCTAAAGGACGGCAAGCTGACCGTTACCCTGCCCGGCGCCACGATGACCTTCACCAAAAACAAATGATCTCAACCAAAACACCCGGCAAAGCCGCAACGCTCTGCCGGGTGTTTTTATGTCACAATCAATTACGCATAGGAAGCGCTTCTTTGATCGCCTTGGCAACGACCTCCAAGCCCTTTTGGAGCAGCTCATCCTCGATGACCAGCGGCGGCATGATCTTAAACACTGCGCCGTTTCTGCCGGCACATTCGCAAATAACATGCTCGTCAAAGCACCTTTCGATGACGGTCTCTGCGAGGTTCGGGTCGATCTTGCCGAAGTCGATGCCCCAGATCAAGCCCATGCCGCGGATCTCAAGGCGGCTGTCGAGCGGTGCGACCTCTTTTTCGAGGAACGTTCTCACCATCTCGCCCTTGCGGCAGGTCTCCGCCTCGACGTTGTTTTCGAGGAGGTAGTCAAAGGACGCGGCGCCGGCGACAAAGCTGAGCTGGTTGCCGCGGAAGGTGCCGTTGTGCTCGCCGGGCTTCCAACAGTCCAGCTCCTCCTTGAGCAGCACGATGGCGAGCGGCATGCCCATACCGCCGATCGACTTGGACATCACGACCATATCGGGCACGATGCCGGCGCGCTCAAAGGAGAAGAAGGTACCGGTGCGGCAGCAGCCGACCTGCACGTCGTCCACGATCATCAAAATATCGTTTTTGTCGCAGAACGCGCGCACGCCCTGCAAAAATTCGTTGGAGAACGGACGGATGCCGCCCTCTGCCTGCAGCGTCTCCATCACGACAGCCGCCGGCTTTTCGGTGGCGGAATGGTCGTCGTCGATCAGGGTCTGCATGTATGCAAGCACATCCAAGCCCTCGAACATATACGGAGCCGGAATGTGGGTCACGTCGCCGAGGGTCGCGCCGCAGCCGTTGCGCGCATACATCTCGGAGGTCAGCGACAATGCGCCGAGGGTCATGCCGTGGAAGCAGCCCATAAACGCAAACACATTTCTTCTGCCGGTTTTCTTTCTGGCGAGCTTGAGCGCCGCTTCGATGGCGTTGGTGCCGGTGGGACCGCAGAACTGGATCTTGTATTTGAGGCCGCGCGGCTCAATGATCTTCTTTTCGAGCGACTCGATAAACTGACGCTTGGGGACCGTGTACATATCCAGCGCGTGGATGATGCCGTCGGTGGCGAGATAATCCACGACCTTCTGCTTGATATACGGATTGTTGTGGCCGTAGTTCACCGCGCCTGCGCCGCAGAAAAAGTCGATATACTGTGTGCCGTCCTCATCGGTGAGGGTGGCGCCCACAGCGTTGGTGAACACCTTGGGAAAATGTCTGCAATAGGAGCGGACCTCCGACTCATAGGTTTCGAATGTGCTTGTATTCATACTCATTACCTCATTTTAATGAAATTATAATGTCTTGATATAATCCGCCAGCGCACCCGACAGCATGGCGTCGAGCTGCTCCGGATCGTCGGGCAGCAAAACCAACAGCTGCCTGCCGGCGCGGAGCAAATAGCCGTCGCTGCCGCCGCGGTTGTGCAGCCTGTGGCACAGCGGACGGCTGCCGGCTGCCGCCTGTGAAACGATGTCGCGGATGCCGCGGCTGTCGGCAAATTCCAAGCCGCCAACGGTAAACACCATATCGGCATGGGAAAAGCCCTCTATCAGCGCGTCGCCGAGTGCTTCACGCTTGGTGGCAAACACCGCCTTGGACAGATTGAGCCCCAGCTCCGGAAGCCGCCTGCGCAGTGCCTTTTCGCACAGCGAGGTCTTGCGCGCCGTATAATAGACGATACTGCAATTCATGGCACCCTCCTACTGCTGTGCGTATTCCGGCTTGAGGACCGCTTCAAAGTTGGGCGCGATCGTCATATCCATGGTGACCTTGCTGAAATCGAGCTGCCAGCCCTTGAACTTGTAATCATAATACTGGTCGCTCGGCTTGACCGGATCCTTCGGCGCCTTTGCCGCCTTGCCGTATTCGACCGTCTGGTTCTCGATAAAGGAGCCGTCGTAGTTGATAAACGTGACGCTGCACAGCACGATCGGCTTCGTGGTCGGCACCGTGCTGCCCGAGGAGCCGGTCTTTTTCTCGGTAGACGCCGCCTCGGAGGTCGGCGAGCTGACCTTTTGATCCTTAAAGTCATAGGTGCCGTCGTACCAGTCGATCTGCTTCTTTTCGTAGGCTGTGCAGAAGTCGGTCACGGTCGGACGCGTGCCGCCGCGCGAGAAATAGTAGACCTCCGGCCAGACGGCGTTGCCGTTGAGGCTCGCCTTTTTGACGTCCACCTTGGCGTTCTCGCCGATACGCACCCTGCGCGCGACCAGAACGGTGCGGAAGTTGGTGTATTCGTAGGAGCAGGTGGAAAGCGTGATCAGCTCGTCGTCCTCGTTGACATCGACCGGACAGTTGATCAGGGAACGGATGCGGACGTTATAGACATAGTTCATAAAGTCCTTTTCGTTCTGGAAGTTGCCCACCATGTAGTTGAAAAACTCGCCGTGAGAGGACAGGGTGTTCGTTTTGTAGTACGAAATGATCTTGTAAACGCCGTCGCCCTGCGGTGTGTCAAAGGTAAAGGTCGGGTGATCCTTGTAGAAGTCGAGGTCGCCCTCTGTGCCGCCGTATGACATCAAATCGCCGAACATGGAGCCGTCGTTCATATGATGGCCGTGGAGCACGATATTTTTGCTGTCGAGTCCCTTGGTGCAGCGCCAGTCAAAGAAAATACAGCCGTAGGAATCGTAGTCGCCCTTGTAGTTGTGGTTGAGATAATATTGATCGTAGGCGTCGTCGCCCTTGTGCCAGAGCACCGGATAGTCGATCTGCGTGTCCTTGAGCTGGATCCACGCCACGATCTCCTTGTTGATTTTTTTCAGCTCGTCCCAGTTGATCTTGCTGCCCTCGCCCTTCTTTGGCGCGTTGGGCTTGCTGCCGTCCTCGCCGTCGTCGGTCTGGTGCGCGATGCGCTGGATATCGCCGTTGAGCTGGGCGTTCTGCACGCTGAGGAACACCATGTTGTAAAACAGCGCCCACAGCGCTCCCAAAAAGATCAGCGCCGAGGCGATCACCACGCATTTGCGAATGATCTCCTTTTTGCCGTCGCCGGGCAGCGGAACAAAGCGGTTGACAAAGCCGGTTTTCGGCGGCACATAGGTCTGCACCGAAAAGCCGTCGGGAAATTCGTTTTTGCCGTTTTCAAAGACCTCGGTGGTGCGCCTTGCCGCCATCGCCGCAAGCGCGGCAAAGCTTTTGCCGGTCAGCTCGGCTTTTGGGACAGCCGCCACGCGCACGCCGTTATAGACAAAGGCGTAGCCCTTGTAGCCGTTGCCGAAGTCGCCCAGCGAGAACACCTTGACCTTTTTGCGCGTCAGCTCAAACTCCTTTTCAAGCGCGGCAAGCTCATCCTTGCCGGCTCCCTTGGCGCGTGCCTCCTTGACGGCGGCGTTGCGCTTTTTCCAGTAGTCCTTGGGCACCGGATCGTTTTCGGCGCGTTCGCTCGCGGCAATGCTCTCGACAAAATATTTTTTGAACGAAGCATTGTCCTTTGTGCGGAGCGCACCCGTCACAATGGCGACGTCCGGCTTGTCGGACGCCTTTGCCACCGCCGACAGTGTTTCCTTGATGGCGGTCGCCTGCAGCAACGTCTTGCGCACACCTGTCAGCGAAAAGCCCTGTTCGCTCAGCTCTTGCTTCAGTTCTCCCTCGTGTGCGGAAAGCTCCTCCTGCTCATTCTTTTTACAGACAGATAATACTTCAATCAACACGCAAGCTCTTCCTTTCGTGTAATGTCCTCATTCGGGATAGATCTGTGTTACTTTCAAATTTTGCAGCGCCTTCTCGATCAGCGGCTCAAAGCCTGCCTGCTCCTGCGCTGCCTTAACAAACTTCAAAATCGGCTTGGTACGCGGATGCTTAGGCGTGAACACCGTGCAGCAGTCCTCGTACGGCTCGATGGAGGTTTCGTAGGTATCGATTTTGTAGGAAATGTCGATGATCTCCTGCTTATCCATGCCGATCAGCGGACGGAACACCACCATGTCCGTCGCTTCGTCGGTGCAGCCCAGCGCACCGATGGTCTGGCTGGCGACCTGACCCAAGCTCTCGCCCGTGATCAGCGCCGCACATCCGTTGTCCTTGGCGATGCGCTCCGCCATCTGCATCATCAGACGGCGCATGATGATCGTGAACAGCTCCTCGGGACAGTCGTCGCGCAGCTTTTCCTGTATCTCGGTGAACGGCACCGTGTACATCGTCATCGGTGTGGCGTAACGGCTGACCTTTTGCAACAGCCGCACCACCTTTTCCTCCGCTCTTTGAGAGGTGTAGGGCGGACTCGCAAAGTGGATCGCCGTCAGCTTCAAGCCGCGCTTTGCCATCATGTATGCCGCCACTGGCGAGTCGATGCCGCCGCTGATGAGCACTGCCGCCTTGCCGCCGGTCCCGACGGGAATGCCGCCGGCGCCGCGTATCGCGTCGGCGCGGACATAGGCTGCATAATCGCGGATCTCGACCGTGACCGTCACATCGGGATGGTGCACATCCACGCGCAGGTGCGGAAACTTTGAGAGCAGCACGCCGCCCAGCTCGCGGCTGATCTCGGGCGATTTGAGCGGGAATTTTTTATCACTGCGCTTTGCCTCCACCTTGAAGGTCTTGGCTTTTCTGAGCTGCTTTTCCAAATAGACAGGCGCCGTGGCAAGCACGGACTCCATGCTCTTTTCTTCACACAGCGCCGCGCGCGAATAGCTGACGATGCCGAACACGCGTCCCACGCGGTCGCATGCCTCGTCGAGGTCGATGTCCTCGCTCAGCGGCTTGACCGTGATGGTGGACTGCGCCGAGATGATCTCAAATTTGCCCAGCTCGTGCAGCGCGATGCGGATATTCTTTTTGAGAACGTCCTCAAACTGGCGGCGGTTGAGTCCCTTGAGAACGATCTCGCCGTCCTTTATCAATATGATCTCTTTCATAAACCCTCTTATCTGTGTGCGAGCGTCCGCAGACCTGCGGCGATCCCCTCGCACAGCGCGTCGATGTCTTCGACGGTATTGTATTTGCAAAAGCTGACGCGCAGCGTGCTGTCGGCTTGTTCACGCGACAGCCCGAGCGCCTGCAGCACATGGCTCGGCTTGCCCTTGGCGCACGCACTGCCGGAGGACACATAGACGCCGCGCTCCGCCAAAAAGTGGAGCATGGTCTCGCTGCGCACCCTGCCTGCGGTGATACTCAGCACATAGGGCAGCGCCGCTTCGGGCGAGTTGACGGTGACACCTTCGATGACGGTCAGCCGCTCACGCGCATAGCGGTTGAGCGCTGTGACCGCCGCGCCGTTTGCCGCTATGTCAAATTCTCCGCACGCGACGCCGAGCGCCGCAATGCCGGGAAGATTCTCGGTGCCCGGACGCAGGCGTCTTTCCTGCTCGCCGCCGTATTGCCGCGCAATGAGCCGCACGCCCTTTTTGACCCAGAGCGCACCCACGCCCTTGGGCGCGTGTACCTTGTGACCGCTTACGGTGATGCAGTCCGCACCGAGCGACCTTGCCTTGATGTCAAGCTTGCCGAACGCCTGCACCGCGTCGGTGTGACAGAGCGTCTGCGGATTCTTCTCTCTGACCGCTTCAAAGATGTCCGCAACGGGCATGACGGCGCCGGTCTCGTTGTTGACCAGCATAACGGACACCAGCGCGGTGTTTTTGTCCACCGCCGCCGCCACATCATCGGGATGGATCCTGCCGTCGGCACGCGGCGCTATCCGCCCGACCGCAAAGCCCTCGTCCTCCAGCCGCCTTGCCGCTTCGAGCACGCTGCTGTGCTCCACCGCCGAGATGACGATTTTGCGCCGCACGCGCATATTCGCATAAGCCGCGCCGAACAACACCAGATTGTTCGCCTCGGTGCCGCCGCTCGTAAAGGTAAGCTCCGCCGGAGAAGCATGCAGCTGCGCCGCGACCGCCGCACGCGCCTGTGTCAGCTCGTGCTCCGCGTCCATGCCCTTGGAATGGAGCGAGGAGGGATTGCCGTACAGCTGCGTCATGACCTGATACGCCTTGTCCGCCGCCGCCCTTGAAACCGCGGTGGTCGCGCTGTTGTCGAGATAATGCTCCAAGCCCTTCGCCCCCATTTTATACATATATAATTATTATACAACATCTGTTCAAAAAAATAAAGTGATAAAATGAACATAATTCCGGTTTTTCGGCAAAGATTATTAGTATATGCGAAAAATGCGAAAGGAGAATGAAGATGACCCCTCAGCACTATGCCAAGCTGGTCGAGAAAAATGCACCCAAAAGCCGCACGGCGCTCAACTGCCTGCACGCCTTTTTGATTGGCGGCGGCATCTGCGCGGCAGGACAGCTGATTTATGAATTGTTGATGCGGTGGACAAACGACGACGCCACCGCCAAAACCGTGACCTCGGTGACGCTGCTGTTTTTGGGCGTGCTGCTCACGGCGCTCGGCGTCTATGACAAGCTGGCACGCAAGGCAGGCGCCGGCACGCTGGTGCCGATTACGGGCTTTGCCAACGCCATCTCCGCACCGGCGGTCGAGTTCAAAACCGAGGGCTTTATCACCGGCGTTGCCGCCAAGATGTTCGTCATCGCCGGTCCGGTGCTGGTCTACGGCATTTCCGCCTCAGTGCTCTACGGCGCCGTTTTGTGGCTGCTGCATCTGTTTGGCGTGACGCTTTTCTGAGCCGGCGCACCGCAAAAATCCCCTGCCGCAAAAACAGCAGGGGATTTTTGTGCTGCGATGATCAATTAATAGCCGCTGAAGCCGACGGCTTTGAGGGTCTGGATCATGATATTGTACTGCGTAGTGTGGTCGCCGACAATGTGCACATTCATGGCGAACATGCCGATATAGAGCCAGAGATAGAGCGCCACTGCCAGACCGGCGATACCGGCGGTCAGCACCAGACGCATAAAGGGCGTGTGCTTGCTGTCGAGGGCGTTCCAAAGCTCGGTCACACCGGACACGACAAGCCAGATGATCGCCAAAACGAAGAAGAACCAGCCGACCATGCTCGAAGCGAGATAGAACAATCCGCCGAGCAAAATCAGGCACATGGGCACCAATGCGTTCACGGCAAACGAGGTGAGCGACACCTTGACGCGATCCGCGAGCGGCTGTTTTTTGGTGCTGCAGAGCATCAGCGTCAGGATGCGGGCGGCAACATAAAGCACCGCCATGCCGCAGGTCAGCAAAATCGCCGCAAACAGCGACAAAAAGAAATTGTACGAAACCGCGCCGCCGCCGATCGACAACTCCGAGCCGGGCGTCAAAACGCCCTTGGCAGCGTGCGCACCGTAGATGCAGTTGCAGGTGATCAGCATGACCGCGAACAGCGCGGCGATATACATCAGCGGAAGCTTGAGGTTCTTTTCCTTTACCAAGTCGGCGACCGCCTGCTTGGGATTCTGAAAGGCGGTGTGCAGCGACTTCATCAGCTTTTCGGACAGGGTGTCGTCGGGGATCGGAATGCCGTGATACGCCTCGGGCAGCTCGCTCTCCTGCTTTGTTTGCTGCGTTTGCTGCGTTTGCTGCGCCTGCTGTGCGGCTCGGCGCGCTCTTCTGCGTGCGTCCCTTTCGCGGCGCGCTGCGGCGTCCGGACAATCGCAAACTGCGCCGTCGGGGATCTCCCTGCCGCAATACTCACATGTTTTCATAATAATATTATCTCCTTTAAAACAAAATGATCTCTCCGTGCGGCGCTGCTGTGCCGCACGTCCTTAGTTTATCAAAAACCGTTCCTTCTGTCAAGACAGCACCGGCATGATCCGCAAACCGAAGCTATCCAAACAGCGCCGCCACCGCCGCTTCGTTGAGCTGTTCGCCGATGACGATCACAATGTCCTGCCCTGCCGCGATCGGCGTAACGGCGGTGCTCTGACGTGTGGCATTGAACTCCAGCCAGCCGTCGCCGTCGCGCACAAAGCCCTTGACGCGGAAGATTTTGCCGCATGCTTCGCCTGCAAACGCCTGCTTTGCCGCTGCCTCGAGCTGTACCGCCGTGTAGGGCTTGTTTATAAAGTAGAGGGAGCGAAAGCCGCTGTCGTCGGTGGTGCCGCGCTTGACAAAGCTTTGACCGTCTGTGCCGCTGTGCATCACACGCGCAAAATCGCTGTCCGTCAGCGCGTCCCAGTCCTTTTTGAGCAGCCTGCCGCGCAGGTCCTTGCGGCACTGCACCTGCAAAAGCGCCTGCTCCATGTGGCGGACGGTCGCTTCCCGTTCGGCAGCCGTGGCGAGCTGCGTCTTGCTGAGCACCACGACGCCGGCGTTTGCCAGCTGCGACGCGAGCAGATAGTCGGCGCTCTCGGACAAGCCGTCCTCCAAATTGGCGTCCACCACGGCGATCACGCTGCCGATCTCATACCAGCGGTCGAGCGGCTCCTCATAGAGCACATCAAAAAATTCATCCACATCAAACACGCCCGACGGCTCGATCAGCACGCGGTCATAGCCGCTCATGCCCATGGCGATCAGCTTGGTCTTGAACCGCCGCTTGTGACAGTCCGCGTCGCACGCACCGGCGACCATGTCCAGACCGCAGCCCTCGCGCTCCAGCTCCTGCAGCAGCAGCATATCCACATTCACTGCGCCGTAGTCGTTTTCGAGAATGCCGATTTTTTGCCCCTGCGCTGTCAGATACCGCGCATAGCGCTTCAAAAAGGTGGTCTTTCCCGAGCCGAGAAAGCCCGTGATCAAATCTACCGGAATCATTTTTGCCGTCACTTCCTTTCTTTTTTGACAAAATCTCTTCTAATCCTATTATAATCAACCTTTTCGCAAATGTAAACAGGCGAAACAGAGGTTTTATGTGTCCAATTATTCGCTTTTCATTGACAAACTTCTCAATTTGTCATACAATTAGACTCGGGAGAATGGAATCAAATGCAGGAGTGATGAAATGAACAACGATAACGATTTGCAAACGGTTGTCGCGGACGGTGACATTCCCACCACACCCCAAGAGGATTCGCCTCAAAACAACAACTTTGACCAACCGCCGCATCCGGTCAGGCGCCGTCAGCATTATTTTGACAATATGCCGCCCAAGCCTGCGCCTGCGCTTTTTGAGCAAACAACGGAGGAGCTGCCCGAGGAAGAGAACGCGTCCTCCGGCTCCGGCAAAGCAGCCATGGCGATCGCCGTGTCGATAGCGGCTGTTTTGGCTGTTGCCGTCATCGCCTTTTTGGTGTATATATTTATAGCGCACAAGGAGAGCGAGGAAGCGGCAAAGGCGACCGCACCCTCTACCACAACGACGGAGGCAACCCTTGCCACTGAGGATCAGACAGAAACGGTCGTAGAAAAGACTGTTTACATGCCCGATTTGCTTGGACTCAAGGAAGCGGAGGCTTATAAGCTGCTCAACGAAGCGGATGTGCGTTACAAGGTCACGCGCGTCTACAGCGCCGATGTGCCGTTCAACTGCGTGGTGTCGCAGTATCCGGAGGCATATTCGTCGTTCCCGCGCAGCGACGAGGCGATCGTCTACCTCTCCAAGGGAAAGGAAAATGAGATTATCCAGTCCACCACGCGCGTTCCCTCCGCCAAAACGACCCAACCGGCTTCCACAGCGCCCGGCACCACTCTCAACACCGGCGATTATCTGCTGCCCGAATCCGCCTCGCGTCAACTGACGCGCAGCGACCTTACCCGGTTCGGCCGCGACGCGCTGAATCTGGCGCTCAATGAAATCTATGCGCGCCACGGCAGAAAATTCTCCGACCCGACGATCAATGAATATTTCCGCTCCAAGAGCTGGTATAACCCCACCATTGCCGCAAAGGATTTTGACGACAGTATCCTCAATCAATACGAGATCTACAACGTCAAGCTCATCACCAATTATCAATCTGAAATGGGCTGGCGATAAACCGCTGAACAACGATTTGTTAAAGGTATTTGTATGATGCAACCATATTGTTTTCATTGCATGAACCCTCTCGGCAGCTCGCCGGTCTGCCGCTTTTGCGGTCACGACAACACCGCACCCGTCAACAGCCCCGTCTATCACCTGCCCGGCGGCACACAGCTCCACGGACGCTATGTGATCGGCAGAGCCTTGGGCGAGGGCGGCTTTGGCATCACCTATATCGGCATGGACACCACGCTGTCCAAGCGCGTCGCTGTCAAGGAGTTCTATCCTTCCGGGATCGCCGTGCGCGACAGCACCGTTTCCGCCGAAGTGCAGGTGTCCGACGACAAGCAGGCGTCTTTTGACAGAGGTGTGGAGCGCTTTTTGTTTGAAGCCAAGAGCGTGGCGGCGTTTACCGACGAGGACGGCATCGTGGACGTGCAGGACTACTTTCAGGAGAACCGCACCGCCTATATCGTGATGAACTTTCTCGACGGCAAAAATCTCTATCAGTATGTTGCCGACCACGGCAGATTCTCGTTTGACAAGCTGATCGCACTGCTCACGCCGGTGATGCGTGCGCTGCGGAATATGCACAGCAAGGGCATCATTCACCGCGACATCAGCCCCGACAATATTATGTTCACCACCAAGGGCGTGCTCAAGCTGACGGATTTTGGCTCCGCCAAGTATTTCTCAGGCGAGGACAGCCCCAAAACGGTTATTCTCAAACAGGGCTATGCGCCGGAGGAGCAGTATCTCCGCGACGGCGAACAGGGACCATTTACAGATGTGTACGCGCTCTGCGCGACGATATATTATTGTATTACCGGAAAGGTGCCCGTACCGGCACTCAAACGCAATGTAGACGATACGCTCGCCTTTCCCTCGCAGCTGGGGGCGGACATTCGCCCCAGTCAGGAAAAGGCGCTGATGCACGGACTCGCCGTGCATGCCGCCGACCGCACGCCCGATATGGACGCCCTGATTGCGGAGCTGACGCTGGGCGTGCGCACCGCAAGCCACGAGACAACGCAAACAATCGTGCGCAGGGAGCCGCTGCCTGACGGCAAAAACGAAAGCAACGCGCAGGACAGCGCCGAGGCGACGACAAAGGATTACGTCAAAACAACACGCCGTCTGCGCCCGTTTCTTCATTCGCTCAAGCCCAAGCTGCCGACCATTCTGTTGGCAGGCGGTTTGATTATCGCTGTTGCCGGCGTGATTGTGTTCTCGGTGATGCTTGCCGGAAAGGGCGAAAAAAAGCAGGACAAGCCCACAGCGCCGGCGGAAACGACCATCAACATCAAAGACCTGCTCTCCGGTATTGAGACGCATTCCTCCGAGTATCCCACACACGCGCCGACCGAGGCGACCACCGTTCCGGTTTGGACGGCGCCGCTGACGGATGCAGAGGCGTTGCAGCACATTGACGAGCTGAAGGATTTCTTCTTTGACAATGTGGTGCAAAGCGACGCGCAGGCACGCTTCAGCAATTTCATGGAGCTGCACAATGTGTATTACTGCACCAAACGCTCCGACACGGGCATTGCCTATATCGCCTACGTCTACCGCAACAACACGGCGAATTATTACAAGGCGCTCTACATTTCCGCCGACCGGTTCTCGGTCGAGCAGGGCAAGCTGGTCAGCCGCGACAACCGGCTGACGGCGTGCGAAGGCGCCGACACCATGCAGGGTGCGCTCGGCAACTGCTGGATTCTGGGCAGCGCGTTCCGTCAAACGCAGCTGTTCGGATAAATAATATTTGACTACTATTTTTTCTAACGGTGATTCTATGGAACAATACTGTTACAGCTGCATGCGCCCGGTTGGGCAAAGCAGCACATTTTGCCGGTACTGCGGCAAAAATATAAGCCAATCGTCTGATATGGGGCCATATCAGCTAAAGCCCGGCACAGTGCTGCAAAACCGCTATCTGATTGGCAGCGTGCTCGGCGAGGGCGGCTTTGGCATCACCTATATCGGACTTGACAAGGTGCTCGCCAAGCGTGTGGCGGTCAAGGAGTTTTATCCTGCCGGCGCCGCGCACCGCGCCTCGGTCGTCTCGGGCGATGTGATTATTACGCGCGGAAAGGAGCCCATGTACCGCAGGGGCGTGGAACGCTTTGTGCAGGAAGCGCGAAGTCTTGCGGCGTTCTCGTCCGAGGACGGCATTGTGGATGTGCTCGACACCTTTCAGGCGAACAATACCGCCTATATCGTGATGGAATATCTCGAGGGCAATACCCTCAAGGCGCTGCTGAAAACCGAGGGCGTTTTTGACGCGGCAAAGCTGATTAAGCTCATGGAGCCGGTGATGAAATCGCTGTCGGTGATGCACCGCACGGGCTTTATTCACCGCGACATCAGCCCCGACAACATCATGCTGACAAACAACGGCAAGCTAAAGCTGATGGATTTCGGCTCCGCGCGGTACTTTCTCAACCAGGACTCCGAGCTGTCGGTGATGCTCAAGCAGGGCTATGCGCCGGTGGAACAGTACAGCAGCCGCAGCCAGCAGGGCCCCTATACGGACGTCTATGCCCTCTGCGCGACCATCTACACCTGCATCACGGGAACGGTGCCCGAAAACAGTCTTGACCGCTCGCGCTATGACACGCTGGTGCCGCCGTCGGCAAAGGGTGTGCGCATCAGCCCTGTTCACGAAAAAGCACTTCTGCACGGCTTGCAGCCGAACGCTGCTGTGCGCAGTCCCGATATGGAAACGCTCATGCGTGAATTTAACGGCACGGTTGACCCAAACCGCACCCAAAACGCAGAGGTCGAAACAAATAAAGGAGGCGGCTACATTCCGCCGGTTCCGCCGACACCTCCGACACCGCCCGAAAAGAACAACACACCCATTGTGGTGGCGCTGGTCATTGCGACTGTCGCGGTTCTCATTGTTTGCGGCATACTGCTCTTCATGCTGTTGAAGGACAACGGCGGTGATGATACCGAAACCAATGCGTCAACGCTTGCGTCGGAATCCACCGCTATGACGGTTTCTTCTGTGGAGACGACCGTAGAGCCGACCACCATCATACCTACCACCATCGAGCCAACCACCGTTGTGCCAACTACTATCGTCCCGACCACCATCGTGCCAACCACCATCGTGCCAACGCCTCAACCAACATCACCGCCGCCACCACCGCAAACAAGCGGTTGGACAGAGCAAGGTGTGAAGGATTATATTGAGGATTACATTGTCTGGCGATGGAATGAAGCGGACGACAGAATGAGCCAGGCGCGCTCCGGCAGCAGTTATGACTATGTGGTTTGCGACGATAACCGTCTGTGGATCGGCACCAAGGGCAGCTTCCATGACGACGATGAGGACAAGATTTGGTATTTCTATGATGAAAACCACCAGCTCTATTTCATCTACCGCCACAGTAACTATAATGAATACCGCTATTATGTGTGCAATAATGAAGTGATCAAGCTGACGGTCGGGTCTACCGGCGACCAGACGCATTATTATTACGGCAGTTCCCAAACAAAGGATTCGACCTGTCAAAGTCTTATCGCCGGCGCCTACTACGCGCTGGGCACAATTTAACCAACCTATCAGAAAGGGTGCAGCTCCTCGATGGACTGCACCCTTATTTTATTCATTTTTTCAGACAGCAAAAACCGGCTCACTGGGAGCCGGTTTTGATGTGTTGCAAAAGATTATTTCAGGTATGTACCGTTCGTGCCGATTTTGCCGGGGCCGTTGAGCACATATACTCTCATGTTTGCCTTGGCAATGTTGCCGACGGTCAGGGTGCCGTTGGAAACGGTCTGTCTGTCGCCGGTGACAGCATCCACATAGGTGCCGTTGGGCAGGTTGCGGAAGGTGGCGCCGCCGGAAATGGCAACGCAGGCGAGGCTGTCTACACCGTTTGCCGTGTAACGTCTGGTGAAGGCGATGTTGCCGCCCGAGACATTATCGGTGGTGTACTGACCCTTTTGGAGAGCCGGAACAGCGCGTCTGATCATGTTGAGCTGCTGCAAATGCTTGGCAAGCGGCTTGTTGAGTGTGGTGGCTACATTGCCGGTCGCGCCGGTGTAGGTGCCGAAGTCGGTTGCAGTGACGTTGCCGGTGATGTTGTCGCCGAAGTAAGCGCGGCCGGTGGTGGACAGCGGCGCGTTGGGACCGACGTCGATATTCTGACCTGCCTGGAACTCAATCTCAGAGCCGTAGTAGATGCAGGGGATGCCACGGAAGGTCCACATCAGATCCATGTTCTCTGCCCATGCCTGCTCGCCGCCGATGTAGCGGACGTTCTGGCAGAAGTCGGGCGAATAGTCGTGGGAGTCAACATAGGTGACGTTCCATGTGGAGTCGTTGAACGCGTGGTCTTCACCCTTTGCGATATCAAACGCCTTGTTGGCGTTCTCAAAGTTCCAGTGCATGGTGAAGTCGATCACGCCGGTGCCGTTCCACTTGGAGTAGTCGGGGGTATGGTAGTTGACGCCGTTGAGGAAGGCGTTGTTGCTGGTTTCGGTGACATTTCTGTTCTGATACTGACCGTAGTGATCCATCGAAAGCTTGATGTTCGTGCCGTTATGAGAGGAATCCGTGAACGGCGTGGTGCTGAAATTGTTCATCCACTTGCTGTCCGTCTCCTTCCAGGTGTAGAAGAAGCAGGAGTCGGACTGACCGCCCTCGTTGATATATTCGCTCCATCTTGCGCAGACCTCGCCGAAGATGTAGAAATTCGGGTACTGACCGCTGGTGAAGTGCGGGAAGTAAGCGCTGTTGAGCGTCCAGCGGTTGATGTGCTTTTCGGTGTCGAGACGGAAGGCGTCAACACCCATATTCACATACTGGGTGTAGGCTTCGTTGATATAGTCCGCTACCGGCTGGTTCTCGGTGTTGACGTCGCGGCAGTCGCCCTCAATGGAGCCTGTCTGCTCGGTCGCCTGACCCCATCCGGCATTTTCGGGATCGTGGTAGTAGCCCTTGGAATTATATTTGGGGGTTCTGGTAGCCTGCATCACGTCCAGACGGGCTTGGAACTGCTCGCCGGCAGGCAGGTTGGCATAGTTGGGATAGCCGGTCGCCATCTCGCTGCCCGGAATGATCTCCATGCAGTCGGCTGTCGCCAGATCCTTGCTGTAGTTCTTTCTGAAAATCGGGCACAGGAAGCTCTCGCCCCAGTTGCCGGTGTGGTTCCAAACGACGTCCTGGACAATCTTCATATCCTTGGCGTGCGCCGCGTCAATCAAGTCCTGATAGGTAGCGCCCTCACTCTCATAGCGCGGATCGACCTTTGAGAAGTCGAGCGCATGATAGCCGTGGTAGTCGTAGCCGGAAGCGTTCTCGACGACAGGAGTGATCCAGATAGCGGAAAAGCCCAATGCCTTGAGGTAATCAAGCTTGTCGATCAAGCCCTTGAAGTCGCCGCGCCATGCCGGGTCTCTTTCGGGATTGTTCGCCTTTGCGTCGTTCCAGCAGTGAACGTTGTTGCCGGTGTCGCCGTCATAAAAACGGGTGGTAATGACAAAGTAAATGGAATCCTCACGCAGATCGGTTCTGTCCCACTCGGTGATCTCATCGGGATCGTGGTCATACCATTTGTTGTTCTTGTACCACCATTCACTGGTGGTGCGGCTCAGCTCAGGCGACTGCTTGCCGTTGACCACAAACAGCATGTTGATTTTTGTAACATTGCTGAAAGAGTAACGGTATTTGCCGTTGCCCTCCGACGTCATTGCCGGACCGGGGTAATTGGTTACCATGTTGGTAGGCAAGCTGTTCCAATAGTAGATAGTGGGTGTGCCTTGCTCGCAATAGTAGTGGACTGTGATGCCGCCGTCGCCAACCGGCTCGGCAGCCTGCTCGCCCTCGCCGACGTTAACCGCGCTTGCGGCGACAACGCCGACCGAAATCAGCATGCAAACAGCCAGCACAATTGCAAGACTTTTTTTAGATGTGCCATCAATACTCCTCCTTATCATGAAGATAACTATACATTTATATTATAGAGGAGTACAGCAGCGTTTTTTCTAAAAAAGAATCATTACGTTTTGTTACCTGCCAAAAAAACACCGCCCAATTTATACAAATTCACCAAAGCCGCGGCGGCGGCGCGCAGTCCGTCTATTAAAGCGTTTGGCTTGGAGGAAAACACCTGCAACGGCGTGTCGATGCCTTGTGGTGAATTTGACATCACCTTTTGACGATTGCCACGTCTCCTTGACAGTGTAGGGGCGAACCCACGTGTTCGCCCGAGGACGTTTTCCTATTTGACCGTATTCGTCACGGAAACGAACGGTTTCCTATCCGGGCGCACACACGGGTGCGCCCCTACATCATCAAGGTAACCACTGCGATGTGCTTTTCGACATACACGCGCGGCATTATCAATTCGGAGCGAAGCGACCCTTCACTCAACGCTCAACTCTCTATTCACTTATTCCTCCCTCAAAGCAAAAAAGAGCACGGATTCCTCCGTGCCCTTGCGCTGCATTCAATTAGAATCAGCCGATAAATCTTACCTTAATCACGCCCTCAACCGCCGCGAGCTTTTCAGCGTCTGCTTCGGTCGCGCCGTCGATGATGGTGTAGGCGTAGCCGCCGCGCGTTTTGGTGTTGAAGCCGGTCATGCCTGCCACGTCAACAGACTTTACGTCGGCGTCAGCCTTGCTGATGACGGTGACGCGGCTGCCGTTTCTCTCCACGCTGAGCGCAGGGAGATTGACAGAATTGACGATGTTGCCGTTCTCGATATAGTCCTTGATCTGGTTGCACGCCATCACCGCGCAGTTGTCCTCGGATTCGGGAGTGGAAGCGCCGAGGTGCGGAATAACGATCACGTTCTCCTCGCCGAGAATGGTGTCGTTGCCGAAATCGGTCACATACTTGGCGACCTTGCCGCTCTTGAGCGCGTCGAGCAATGCCTCGCTGTTGACAAGACCGTCGCGGCTGTAGTTGAGAATGCGGACGCCGTCGCGCATTTTGGCAATCATCTCAGCGTCTACCATATCCTTGGTGTCGGGAAGCAGCGGCACGTGAATAGAGAGGTAATCGCAGTTGACCATGACCTCCTCATTGCTGCCCATGATTTTGACAGCGGGATCGAGCTTTGCCTTGTTGGCTTCGCTGAGGAAGGGGTCAAAGCCGATAACATCCATGCCGACTGCAACGGCAACATTCGCCACCAGAATACCGATAGCGCCCAAGCCGACAACGCCGAGGGTTTTGCCGGTGATCTCGGGACCGACGAACTGGCTCTTGCCCTTTTCGACCTTTTTGCCCATCTCGTCGCCGCTGCCCTTGAGGGTCTTTGCCCACTCAATGCCCTCGACTACCTTTCTCGAAGCGAGCAGCAGACCGGTGAGGACCAGCTCCTTGACCGCGTTGGCGTTGGCGCCGGGTGTGTTGAAAACGCAAATGCCCTGCTCGGTGCACTTGTCCTTGGGGATATTGTTGGTGCCTGCACCGGCTCTGGCGATAGCGAGCAGATTGTCGCCGAACTCCATGTCGTGCATGGCAGCGGAGCGAACCAGGATCGCGTCGGGATCCTGCACGTCGTTGCCGCAGGTGTAGTTGTCGCCGAGACGCTTGGTGCCGACGGCTGCGATTTTATTCAGGGTCAATACATTGTACATGACTATCCGTCCTTTTCTATTATTATATATATGCACTGCGCAGGGACGAACCAACTGTCCGCCCCTGCCAAACGTGTATGCTTATTTGTTTTCAGCCTCAAACTTCTTCATAAAATCAACCAGCGCCACAACGCCCTCATAAGGCATCGCGTTGTAGATGGAAGCTCTCATGCCGCCGACGGTGCGGTGACCCTTGAGGTTGACCAGACCGGCTTCGGTGGATTCCTTGACGAACTTGGCGTCGAGGTCGGGGTTGCCGGTGACAAAGGGAACGTTCATCAGCGAACGGTCCTCGGGAACAACGGTGCCCTTGAACAGCTCGGAGCTGTCGAGGAAGTCATAGAGCAGCTTTGCCTTTTTCTCGTTGAGCTCCTGCATTTTTTCAAGACCGCCGATCTCGTTCTTGATCCACTCGAGCACGAGCTTTGCCACATAGATGGAGTAGCAGGGCGGCGTGTTGTAGAGGGACTGGGCGTCGGCGTGGATCTTGTAGTTGAGCATGGTGGGTGTGATGTCCATCGCGTTGCCGAGCAAATCCTCGCGGATGATAGCGATGGTCACGCCTGCGCCGGACATGTTCTTCTGAGCGCCTGCAAACAGCATGCCGAACTTGGTGATGTCAAGCGGTGTGGAGCAGATGCAGGAGGAGATGTCGGCGATCAGCGGAATTTCGCCGGTGTCGGGCAGCTCATGATAAACCGTGCCGTAGATGGTGTTGTTCATGCAGATATACACATAGTCTGCATCCTCGCGGAACATGGACTTGTCGGTCTTGGGGATGTAGCTGAAGGTCTTGTCTGCGGAGGACGCGACCGCGACCGCGTCGCCGTAGCGCTGTGCTTCCTGCAAAGCCTTCTTTGCCCACTGACCGGTTACAATATAGTCAGCCTTGTTGTTCTTGTTCATAAAGTTGAGCGCCACCATTGCAAACTGGGTGGAACCGCCGCCCTGCAGGAACAGAACCTTGTAGTTGTCAGGAATGTTCATTACTTCTCTGAGCAGCGCCTCGGCGTCCTTGATGATCTTGTCAAACGCCTTGCTGCGGTGAGACATTTCGAGAACGCTCTGACCGGTGCCCTCATAGTCGAGCATTTCAGCCGCTGCTTTTTTCAGTACAGCCTCCGGCAGCATGGAGGGACCTGCGGAAAAATTGTAAACTCTTGCCATGTGTTAAAACTCCCTTTTCAATTATTTGGGTTTGTTTTGCTTACTTGATTACTCAAAAACTTCCCCATTTTTCATCTACCATAACAGCGATATTATACGCTTTTTAAAATGGGATGTCAATATGAATCTGTATAATTGGTTAAAAATTTAACAATTACCGGAAAATCACGCTTCAATTTTACCTATTACCGACAAAATATCCGCTTTCATGCGCAGGGCTTCGCTGCGCGCGGCAGCCGCAAAGTCGTCCTCCGTGAGTCCCTGCTTCTTCCATGCGCACATAATGCCGCGGCTGGAATTGATAATCGCGCCCAAGCCGTTTTTGTCAAAGGCGTTTTTGGCGTCCTGGGCACCGCCGCCCTGCGCGCCGTAGCCGGGAACAAGGAAAAAGGTGTGCGGCGCCTTTTCGCGCATCTCCTTCAGCTGCTCGGGATAGGTCGCGCCCACGACCGCGCCCACGCCGGAATAACCGTATTTGCCCGGGAGAGCTTCTCCCCACTGCTCGCACATTCTGCCCATCTGCTCATAGACGGACGCGCCGTTTGTGAGCTTTAGATCCTGCAACTCGCCGGAGCTGGGGTTGGAGGTCTTGACGAGCACAAAGATGCCCTTGTCCTTCTCCTGACAAATCTTGACGAGCGGCTGAATGCCGTCGGTGCCGAGGTAGCCGTTGACGGTCAGGGCGTCCGCGCCGAACGCGTCAATCGCCTCGCCTGCCACGTCGGTGGTGCCGAGATGTGCGGTGGCGTATGCCTCCATGGTGGTGCCGATGTCGTTGCGCTTGCCGTCGGTCATAACGAACATGCCCTTTTGCTGCGCATAGGCGATGGTCTCGGCGAGCGCGCGCACGCCCTGCCAGCCGTACATTTCATAATATGCCGCCTGCGGCTTGACGGCAGGCACAATGTCACAGATTTGGTCGATAATCGCCTTGTTGAACGCCAGCAGTGCAGCCGCCGCGCCCTCCAGCGTCTTGCCGTACTGCGCAAAGCACGCGTCCTTGATGGAAGCAGGCACATAGTCAAGCTTCGGGTCAAGACCGGCAACGGTGGGATTTTGCTTTTCGATGATATTTTCAATCAGTCTGTCAAATGCCATAAGTACCTCCGGAAGTTGTAAAGAATAATGAATGAAAAATAATGAACAATGAATAAAGTAGGGTCGCTGCGCTCCGAGTTTATCACGTTGCGTGCAAACGTTGAAGGGTGGTGAGAGTGTTCATAACGGTATTGTTATCAGCAATAGTAGGTGATCTCTCCGAAAAAAGACAGCCACTTTTCAATAACAATATCCTTATTTGCTTCGATAGCCTTACTTAAATAATGGAGCGTCCTGCTGTCATAATTCGAGTTGTTATTTGCCAATAGGGTTTTTCCTGTTTTTGTAATCCAAAACTTGGTCGCGTTAGCGTTAGGCTTGCCCTTGGAAATATGAACATGGATCGGCTCAAGCGGTTTGCTCTCGTTCGCCCAAAAATAAACCCAATAAGAGCCAATTTTAAAAACCTGAGGCATTGTCAAATCCTCCGGTTTGTGAAAGCTCGATCATTAAGTGGGCATTATTTTCAATAATTGTTTGGTATTTTTTGATTTCATCTTCGCTAAAGCCGAAGATGTCCTGCCACTCATATTTGGGCAGGAAACAGCTTGCGCAATGAAAGCCATCCTTTTCATCAGGCTTTTCAATATAAACTTTGACCGTATTGTCACTGAGCATTTCCGAGTGAACGATCTCGGTTTCATCATCAAGGGTAAGATAAGGATACATCATTTTGATTGCCTCGTTTCTTAAACGCACGGAAAACGACCGCCGTGTGCTTCAAATATTTCTTCAATAGTATCTCTTTCGGATCGAAAAATTGTAAATATCGTCCGCTGCTGCGACCTTTTACCGTGCAACGGGTGTCACATGCAGGGCAATACGTTTTTTCGTTAACACAAAGTGATCTGTTCTCATCAAATCCGCAAGACGGATTATCAAAAAACCGTTCTTTTCCGTTGAAAATATCGAGGATCGTTTCCGACTCCTGTTCGGAGAGCTGAACAGCTTGATTTTATCTGCAAAAACCTTTCCGCAAGAACATAGGATCAATAAAAAAGATGAACATGCAACCTATTGTAATTCTCTTCATAGTATTGCACCTTTTCTTTTATTATATCATAAGACACATTCATTTGCAATAATTATGTCTTAGTATTTATCGGTCATGGAATTTAGAATTTGTAAAGACAGATCCGGTACAACAGACAAAAAAAGAAAGAGTGCCCATAACATGAATCTGTTATGAACACTCATACCGGTCGTTGCGGCAGGGCTTATCCCTGCATTGTCAGAGAAAAACGGTGCTGAACCGCACGACCTCTCCGCCATGCCGATTATGCGTTACGCATTAAGAATTATGAATTAATGATGTCATAGAGATCATTCGCGAACTTATAGTAGTCCTTTCTGCCCTCCTGAATGAACTGGATCGCCGGACGCGGATGGGTGTTGTACTGACCGGTGAGCATGTAGGGCACATCGTAGCCCCACTTGACGCCTGCCTCCTGCAGCTTGGTCATGTGGTTCTGCATCATGCGGATGATCGGGTTGACCTTGTATTTCGGGTTTTTGAGGAAGCCGAGCAGCAGCTCCAGCGCGCAGTTGCCGGCGCCTCTGCCCATGCCGTCAACGGTCGCGTCGAGGTAGCTCGCGCCGTATGCCATGGCTTCGATCGTGTTGGCAAAGGCGAGCTGCTGGTTGTTGTGGGCGTGGATGCCGGTGAGCTTGCCGTATTTTTCGGCGATCTCGCCGTACATCTCGGCGTAGCGGCGCGCTTCCTCGGGATAGAGAGAGCCGTAGCTGTCCACGATATAGAAGCAGGAGACCGGCGTCTGTCCCAAGATCTCAAGCGCGGTTTTGAGATCCTCGGTGCGCGCCTTGGAGATCGCCATGATATTGATAGTCGTTTCGTAGCCCTGCTTGGCGCAGTATTCGATCATTTCGACGGCGGCAGGGATGGTGTTGATGTAGGTGGCGATGCGCACCAAGTCGATCGGGCTTTCGCTTTTGGGAATAATATCCTCCTCAAAATCGGTTCTGCCCACATCTGCCATCACGGCAATTTTCATTTTGGGATTGCCCTCGCCCACGATGGCGCGAATGTCGTCGTCGTTGCAGAACTTCCACTTGCCGAAGTCGTCCTCGTCAAAGATCTCCTTGCTCGCCTTGTAGCCGAATTCCATATAGTCCACACCGGCCTTGAGGTTGGCTTTGTAGAGGTCGCTGACGAATTCGTCCGAAAAACGGAAGTCGTTGCAGAGACCGCCGTCGCGGATAGTGGCGTCCACCACGCGTATGTCCTGTCTGACGGACAGAAGGTTACCTTTTTGTGCCATTTTTTCTCACTCCAAAAATCATATTTGCGGCGGCTGTGCATGGGAGTGGTCGCGCCGCGTATCACACGAAAGGCGAGCCAAGCTCGCCCTTCACAATAATCAGTTGTCAATAAAAACCGTTTTGCCGCCGAGCAGCGTCCGCTTCACCTTGCCGGTGAGGGTCATGCCCTTGAACGGCGTATTTTTGCTCTTGCCGTGCAAACGGTCCGCGTCCACCGTCCACTGCTCGTCCAGGTCGATCAGCGCGATGTCGGCAGGTGCGCCCACCGCAAGGGTGCCGGCGTCAATGCCGAGAAGCTTGGCAGGATTGACCGACATTTTTTCGACCACCTGACCGAGCGTGAGCACGCCGGTCTTGACCAGATAAGTGTTGGCGACCGCAAAGGAGGTCTCCATGCCGACGGAGCCGTTGGGCGCCTTTTCAAAATCGGACTTTTCCTCCGGGGTGTGCGGCGCATGGTCGGTGGCAATGCAGTCAAGCGTGCCGTCGGTCAAGCCCTCGATGATGGCGGCGACGTCCGCTTGGGTGCGCAGCGGCGGATTCATGCGATAGTCGGCGTCGCGCTTCAGGAGCGCCTGCTCGGTCAGGGAGAAGTAGTGCGGTGCGGTCTCCGCCGTCACCTGCACGCCCCTGCGCTTGGCGTCGCGCACCAGCGCCACGCTTGTTTTGGTGCTGACGTGACAAATATGTATGGGCACGTTTTCGGCTGCCGCCAGCGCGATCTCACGTGCGGTGCCGCAATCCTCGGCTGCCGCCGGAATGCCCTTGACGCCGAGCTGCGCGGAGACCGCGCCCTCGTTGATCTTGCCGCCGTCCGCAAGGAACAGATCCTCGCAGTGGGCAACGACCGTCATGCCGAGCGACGGCGCCAGCTTCATGGCGTCGCGCAAAAACTTGGTGTTTTCGACCGGTCTGCCGTCGTCGCTGAGTCCTACAGCGCCTGCGCTGCGCAGGGCGCGGAGGTCGGTCGGCTCCTCGCTCTTCAAGCCCTTGGTGATGCTCGCGGCGACATAGACCTTTGCATTTGCGTCCTTTGCTTTATTGATGATATAGTGTACGGTTTCGGGGTTATCCACCGTGGGGACCGTGTTGGGCATGCAAAGCAGGCTCGTGACGCCGCCTGCCGCAGCCGCGTTGCAGCCGGTGAGAATATCCTCCTTGGCTGTCTGTCCGGGGTCGCGCAGGTGTACGTGCATATCGACAAAGCCGGGAACCGCCGTGAGTCCCGTCGCATCGAACACCGCGCAGTCAGCGGAAAGGTCAGCGCCGATCTGCGCGATCTTGCCGTCCTGCACCAGAATATCCGCCGCGGCGTCCAAGCCGTCAGCCGGCGACACCACATGCGCGTTTTTTATCAGTAATTCCATCCTACACCTACTGCTTTCGGTTATCGTTGTTTGTCCTGTACCGACTGCCGTAGCCGGCGCGGCGCCGTTCCATGGCGGCGCGCTCCTGACGGCGGCGTTCGATCTGACGGCGGCGGCGCTCCTCCTCGGCTTTTTTTCGCTTGGAGAGCACGCGCTTGCGTTTGACCGCCCTGCCGATGTTCGTGAAAAAGTAGCCCACGCGGGTGCCTGCGCCTTTGATGACGCCCGGCTTTTGGGCGTTTGACGCGGCGGTATGCTTCTGCTCCTTTTGGGGAGCAGGCAAGACGTCCTCCTCCAGCTCCTCGCTGGTGACGGCGCCGGAAATACGGTCGGGCGCTTCCTCAAAGAAGTCGCTGCTGTCGTTGAAGGTCTGCTTTTCCAGCTCCTCGCGCGAGGGTATCTCGTTTTCGTTGAGGAGCAGCCGCAGGCGCATGGTCGGGCGCAGGTCGGGACGGATCAGCGGCTTTTCGAGCACGCTGTCGAGCGGCATATCGTCGGTTTGGTTTTTCTCAAACACCGTCTCGGTCTGAAAAATCTCCGGCGCATACGGCTCCTGTGCGCTGTCGCCCCACTCCTCCGTGACGTTCAATTCTCCGCCGGCGGAAGCGTCGTCCGTTGCCTCTTCCATTGTCTGCCTGAGCTGATTGTCGGTCATTGCCGTTTCTCCGTCATTTTGTCCGTCCGAAGCGGACGGTTCGGTTTGCTGCGGATGCACACGGTCGGTGTGTACCGCTGCGGTCAGCTTTGACCGCAGCGAGGAGAGCAATATTTGAACCGTGTGGCTGTTGGCTGATCCGGCGAAGCTGTTCGCCGCGGGCGCCGTCTGCGTTGTGCTGCGCAAGCGGATCACAACGGGGGCGGCTTTTGCACTGTCCCTCACCTCTGCCACGGCAGAGTCAGCCTTATTTGAGGGCAGTGCCTAATTAAAATTTTCGGAATCCTCCGTATCGGCGAGCAGACGTTCAATGTCCTCGTCCGAATACCGTCTGACGGGGGTGGCGGTGTCGTCGTCAAAATCGTCGTCATCGTCAAGATAGCGTCTGTAATCGACCTTCTTTTCCTCGGATGCGGGTGCAGGCTCGGGCTCGGGCTTTTCTTCCGCAACAGGCTCCGGCGCCGCTTCGGGAGCAGGCGCTTGCTGCGTCTGTACCTGTGCCTGTGCCTCCGCCGCTGCTTCCGCTTCCTCTCGCGCCCTTCTGCGCTCCGGACTCTCGGCGTAAATATCGACATAGTCCTCCGTTTGGGGAGCAGGCGCTTCTGTCTTTTTCTGTTCGGGCTTCACGAGCTCGCGCTTTTCGATAACCGGCTTCTCGGCCTCTTCCGCTGTATGCTTGCTCTCGTAGGCTTCGCCCTCTGCGGAGAAGTCCTTGCGGATGATGCGGCGCTGTGCGTCATCGATCTCCACCGGCGCCTCCTGCGGCTCGGGCTTTTTGTCGAGCTTTTGCTCTGCCTGTTCGGGGCTCGGCTCGATCGCAACGGGCTTGGTGCGCATTTGATACTTGCCGGCAAGCTCCTCGATCACCTTGTCGTTATCCTTCTTGTTCTTTTCGGGATCGGGATTCTTGAATCTCTTGACAAGCTTGACGATCACGACCGCCAGGACCACCGCCAGCAGAATGCCGCCTGCGATCAGCAGGAAGGGCAGGATCTTGCGGAACGAAAAGGCGCGGTTCGCCTTGACAGACCGTGCGATGCTCTGCAGCACGTCATAGTCGCTGCCCTCTACGTCGCCCTCATTGCGGAACAATGTGAGCGTGATGTTTTTGCCGCTGAAAACGGTCGTCGCCTGGTATTGGTTGGAGACGCCCGTGTCGGGGTCGGTGATGCTCATTTTCAGATAGAGCCATGTCAGACCGTCGGGTATTTGATCGGGCGTGCAGGCGCTGTATTGCAGCTCGGCGTCGGTGCCGCCGAGGAAGTTGCGCGATACGCTGTCGATCTGTTCTGTTGTCAGTTCGTTAAAATCCTGTGCGCCGGTGTCCAGATAAGACAGCTGCACCGTGTAGGTGTTGTCGTGATCCATCGCCTGCATGTAGATGTCGCCGTCGCGGAAGGACTGCATCAGTCCGTCGTAGCTCACCTTATGCTGCACAAAATAGGGGTCGGTCGCCTCAGATGAACGTGTTACTGCCGTCATGTTGTCGGGCAGTGTCAGCTGGAGGTCATCACACTCCTTGATCGTCACCGTATTTCCGGCGGCAAAGACCGCCAAGCAGGACGCGGCTGCCATCAGCGTGCAAAGTGCCGCTGCCAACAGTCTTCCTGCCGTTTTTCTGCTCATAGTCATTCCCCCAAAGGTTGTTGAATTGGTTCTGCAAATTCATAAATTGCACACTGTTTTATTATACATAGTTTTTCGTCAAAATACAAGCCTATCGGCACAAAAAAATAGATTTATGCCTATTTTCTTTTTGCAAAAAAATGCTCCGCACGGAAAAACCTATGCGGAGCAGTATATTTTCAGCAAATGATCAGCCGATGATATGACCCTTTGCGCGGATCACGTCGATGACCTGATCGACATACTTTTCACATTCCTCGTCGGAGCCTGCCTCGACCATCACGCGGATAACAGGCTCGGTGCCGGACTCTCTGAGCAGGATCCTGCCGTTTTCACCGAGAGCGGCGGCGACCTTTTCGACCTCAGCCTGCACATCGGGGTCGTTCTTGGCGTCGGGCTTGGAGGCAACGCGGACGTTCTTGAGCACCTGCGGATACATCTTCATGGGAGCCGCCAGCTCGCTGAGGGGCTTTTCCTTGGCGAGCATGACCTCCATGATCTTGAGAGAGGTCAAAATGCCGTCGCCGGTGGTGGCGTACTTGGAGAAGATGATGTGACCCGATTCCTCGCCGCCGATGCGGTTGCCGGTCTGCATCATGTTTTCATAGACGTACTTGTCGCCGACAGCGGTCTTGTCGTAGCCGATGCCGACCTTGTCGAGCGCCTTGAACAGACCAAAGTTGCTCATAACGGTGGCGACGATCTTGTTGTTGAGGAGCTTGCCTCTCTCCTTCATGTAGCAGCCGTACATATAGAGGATGTGGTCACCGGTGACAAGATTGCCCTTTTCGTCAACCGCCAGGCAGCGGTCGGCGTCGCCGTCGTAGGCAAAGCCCACGTCGAGACCCTTTTCGACCACAAACTTCTGCAAATGTCCGATATGCGTGGAGCCGCAGTCGGTGTTGATGTTGTAGCCGTCGGGAGCGTCGTTGATGACATAGGTCTTGGCGCCGAGCGCGTCGAATACGCCCTTGGCGATCATCCACGAAGCGCCGTTGGCAACGTCCAGACCGACCTTGACGCCCTTGAAGCTGTATTTGCTCATGGAAATCAGGTAGCCGATATAGCGGTTTCTGCCCGACACATAGTCAACGGTTCTGCCGATTTCGTCGCGCGAAGCAACGGGGATTTCGAGCTTGTCGTCAATATATTCCTCGACCTTGAGCAGCGTCTCCTCCTCCATCTTCTCGCCCTTGCTGTTGAGCAGCTTGATGCCGTTGTCGTAGTAGGGGTTGTGGGAGGCGGAAATCATAATGCCGCAGTCGAAGTCATCGATGCGTGTGATATACGCCACGGAGGGCGTGGTGGTTACGTGCATAATATACGCGTCGGCGCCGCTCGCCATCAGACCGGTGCAGAGCGCATATTCAAACATATAGGAAGAACGGCGTGTGTCCTTGCCGATAACGATCTTTGCTTTTTTGCCCATGTTGGCGCCGTAATACCAACCGAGAAAACGTCCGATCTTGACAGCATGCTCAAAGGTCAGGTTCTTGTTCGCCTCGCCTCTAAAGCCGTCGGTACCAAAATATTTGCCCATCACTCTGCCGTCCTTTCTACGATGTCACCGCTGTTTTTGAAAATGCAGTTTTCGGGGATCACGCCGCGCACACAGGAGGTGGGATAGACGCTGACGTGTCTGCCGAGCACGGAGCCGGGGTTGCAGACAGCGTTGCAGCCGACCTCCACATAGTCGCCCAGCATGGCGCCGAACTTTTTGACGCCGGTTTCGATCTGCTCGGTGCCGTTGTGTACCACGACGAGCTTTTTGTCGGATTTTACGTTGGAGGTGATAGAGCCTGCGCCCATGTGGGAGTAATAGCCCAGAATGGAGTCGCCCACATAATTGTAGTGCGGCGTCTGCACATGGTCAAAGAGAATGACGTTTTTCAGTTCCACGGAGTTGCCGACAACGCAGTTTGCGCCGACAAGCGCCGAGCCTCTGATGAACGCGCCGTGTCTGACCTCGGTCTCGGGACCGATGATGCAGGGAGCGCCGAGATAAGCGGACGGGAATACGGTTGCGGTCTTGTGCACCCAAACGTTCTCCGCGACCTCCTCATAGTCGTCGCCGAGCGTGGGACCGAGCGCCAGGATGAAGTCCTTGATGCCCTTCAGTGCCTCCCACGGATAGGTGAACTGAGAAAGGTAATCCTTTGCCAGCGTATGCTCCAGATCGTACAGATCAGTGATTGTGTACATTAAAGTCTCTCCTTCTTCTCAATGTCGAGAAAGTATTTGTAAGCGCCGACGGTCAGCTCGTCGCAAGCCGCCTCGTCGCAGGCGATGATCGCGCCGTTGTGCATTTGCAGCGCGGAGCAGGTCCACTTGTGGCTGACAGAGCCTTCGACGGTCTCCGCCAATGCCTTTGCCTTGTTGTGGCCGTTGATGAGGATCAGCACTTCCTTGGAATCGGTAACGGTGCCGACGCCGACGGACAGCGCCTGTGCCGGAACCGCCTCGGGGTCGTTGCCGAAGAAACGGGAATTGACGATCCTGGTGTCGGTGGTCAGGTTTCTGACGCCGGTGCGCGAAGCAAGGCTGGTGAACGGCTCGTTGAACGCGATGTGACCGTCAACGCCGATGCCGCCCATAAAGAGGTCGATGCCGCCGTAGGAAGCGATCTTCTCCTCATATGCGGCACACTCGCCCTCGGGATCGTCGGTCATGCCGTTGAGGATGTTGATGTTCTCGGGCTTCATGTCAACCAGATGGTCAAAGAAATTGTCATGCATGAAGTACCAGTAGCTCTGGTCGTGCTCGTGCGGCAAACCGAGATATTCGTCCATGTTGAAGGTGACGACGTTCGCAAACGACAGCTCGCCGTTCTGGTTCATGGTGTAGAGCTCCTTGTAGACGCCGATGGGCGAAGAGCCGGTGGGCAGACCGAGCACGAAGGGACGGTCCTCCTTGTGGTTCTTGATTTTCTGAGCGATATAGTTAGCCGCCCACTTGCACATTTTATCGTAATTATCCTGAATAACAACTCTCATAATATATGTCTCCTTGGGCTTTTGCCCGTCATGTTTTTAAATAATACATGGAAAGCGTCGGAAAAACCTTTGTTACAGTGTTGATTCTGCTTTTTCTTTTTTCCTGACGACACGCTCGCAAATCTGTCCAAATAGGCTAACCGATTGATCTGCTCCTGCCGCGGCAGCATCCGCCGAGTCTTTCGATAACTGCCATACCTCGTCAACCGTTTCCGGTCCTGGCGCTAATAGTCTCCCTTTCTCCTTTCCGCAGAGGCTATTTTATGCAGGTCGGCGGTAAAAAAATACCGCTGACCTGAAAAATTGTAGCATATGAAACGGGAAAAGTCAAGATGCTTTTCCCGTTCTTTTCACATTTTAATGCGTTAAAATGTCAATATTTATTTTTCCGGCACCTGATGGTGGAAGGTCGGCACCAGGGTGCTGAGCAGCTCCACGGTTTTTTCGCTGTCGTTCGCCTCGGCAGCATCATGCAGGGCATTGAGCTTTTTGAGCATGTCGTCTGAGTCGATAGTGATCTGATTGCCGATGAAGATCTTTTTGTTGGCGGTGGACTGCAAGCCCTCCTCGTCCATCAGCAGCTCCTCAAAAAGCTTTTCGCCCGGACGCAGACCCGTGAACACGATCGGCACATCCTTGTAGGGGACCTTGCCGTACATGCGGATCAGGTTTTCGGCAAGGGTGGTGATCTTGACCGGCGCGCCCATGTCGAGCACAAAGATCTCGCCGCCCTTTGCCATGGCGCCGGCTTCGAGCACCAGCGAGACCGCCTCGGGGATCGTCATAAAGTAACGGATGATGTCGGGATGCGTGACCGTGACGGGTGCGCCGCTCTCGATCTGGCGGCGGAAGAGCGGGATCACCGAGCCGTTGGAGCCGAGCACATTGCCGAAGCGCGTGGTGACAAACTCGGTGTGGTCGGTGTTCTGCGCCTTGTACTGGATGATCATCTCGCAGGCGCGCTTGGTGGCGCCCATGACGTTGGTGGGATTGACCGCCTTGTCGGTGGAGATCATCACGAATTTGTCCGCCTTGTAATATTCGGCGAGCGTCGCCACATTAAAGGTACCGAAAATGTTGTTCTTGACCGCTTCCTCCGGCACGGTTTCCATCAGCGGCACGTGCTTGTGCGCCGCCGCGTGAAAGACCACCTGCGGACGGTATTGACGGAAGATGGATTCGATCTTGTTGTAGTCGCGCACCGAGGCGATGAGCGTCACAAGATCGAGCGAATCGCCGTATTCGAGCCGCAGCTCCTGCTGGATGTCATAGGCGTTGTTTTCGTAAATATCGACGATAATGACCTGCTTGGGGTCGTATTTGGCGATCTGGCGCACCAGCTCGCTGCCGATGGAGCCGCCGCCGCCGGTGACCATGCAGACCTTGCCGCAGATAAATGCGGCGATCTTCTCACGGTCAAACTCGATGGGCTTTCTGCCGAGCAGGTCTTCGATCTTGATCTCCTTTGCCTGTGTGAGCAGCTGGGGGGCGTTGTCGTCAAGAAGCAGCTCGCTGAGGTAGGGCACCACCTTGATGGTACATTTGGTAGCGGAGCAGTAGTCGAGGATCTTGCGCTTCTCCTCCTCCTCGCAGGACGGGATGGCGACGATGATCGTATCGATATCGCGCTCCGTACAGATGCGCGGTATCTCCGCACAGACGCCGACGACCTCTACGCCTTTGAGTCTGGTGTGAAGCTTGGTGGGATCGTCGTCCACCATACAGACCGGCAACAGGACGCCGGAGGGATTTTTGGGGTCGGACTCAGCATTCCTGATCTCGTTGAGGATCACGCGTCCTGCCTGACCGGCGCCGACGATCATCGTGCGTTGCACAGCCTCGGTCTTTCCGGCTCTTGTCAGGTTGAGGAAGGTCCTCTTGAACGCAAAGCGGAACAGCAGAACGCCGGCGGTCGCCACCAGATAATACAGCAAAAAGAACGCCTTGCGCGGCACGGTGTTGATGATATTCAGCACGCAAAAGCCCATACCGAAGCCGAGCGTCATCGCAAAGCCGCTCGCCAGATAGTCGCGTATGTTAAAATACCGCCAGAGCCGCGTGTACGAGCCGAACAGCAGCAGCATCAGCTCGCAGGTCAAAATATCGATCAAAATAAAATAAAACAGATTTCCCGACGCCTCAACATGAAACCATTCTGTCAGCGCAAAAAAGTAGTTCAAAACGATCCCGCTGACGGTGATGATCACCACATCCGCCAGCAGCAGCACCAATTTGCGCGAATTCAATCTAAACATCTTTCCTTTAGACTCCCTTACCTCATACTAAAATTCCATACTTTTCACAAATCCATACGAATTTCATTATATTCTCTATCATTATATGCTAACAATGCAGAAAAGTCAATCAATAAATTGTTGGTTTTATCTATAAAGCAAAACGCAGAACCCAAAGGCTCTGCGTCAATTGTATATTTATTTGTATCCCGTTTATCCCAGCACGCGCTTGGCAGCGTCCACGCTCTCCTTGGCGTCGCGGCAATAGTAGTCGGCGCCGATTTTCATGGCGTAGTCCTCGGTCAGCACCGCGCCGCCCACAAAAACGGTGCACCTGCTGCTGCCGTCGGGGTTTTGCAGCGCCGGCGTCGCACGGACAAGGCGAATGGTGTCCTCCATGCTTTTGAGGGTGGTCGTCATCAGCGCGGAGAGCCCGATCATGGTGATATTTTGTTCTACCGCCGTATCGACGATCAGCTGCGGCTCCACGTCCCTGCCCAAGTCCACCACAGTGTAGCCGTAGTTGTCGAGCAGCACCTTGACGATGTTTTTGCCTATATCGTGGATGTCGCCCTTGACGGTAGCGAGAATGATCTTTCCCTTGCTGACGCGGTTGTCGCCTGCCGCGCTCAGATGCTTTTTGATCACATCAAAGCATACCTGCGCGGTGTTGGCGCTCTGGATCAGCTGCGGCAAAAAGATTTTTCCCTTCTCAAAGTCCTCGCCCACCCTGTCGAGCGCCGGGATCAGGCGGCTGTTGACGATCTCCATCGGGTCGGTGTCCGCAAGCAGCTGCTCCGTCGCCTGTGCGCCCTCGTTCTTGAGACCGCCGCGGACGGCGTCCTCCAGACTGAAAGAAGCCTGCTGCGGCTTGACGACCGGCGCCGCATCATTGTAGCTGCTGATAAAATCCGATGAATTCTTATCAATACCGGCGAGCACGCGGTAGGCGCGGACGGCGCCGGTCATGGCGGCGATGTTGGGGTTGATGATCGGCAGGTCCAGCCCCTCCTCGAGCGCCATGGTGAGGAAGGTGCTGTTGACGAGCTCACGGTTGGGCAGTCCGAACGAGATATTCGACACGCCCAGACAGGTTTTGCAGCCCAGCTCCGTTTTGACGCGGTGCAGGGCGCGCAGCGTCTCACGGCAGGCGTCCTGCTCGGCGGAGACCGTCAGCGTCAGGCAATCGATATAGACGTCGCGGCGGTCGATGCCCAGCGCCTCGGCGCGGGCGACGATCCTTTTTGCGATCTCAAATCTGCCCTCGGCGGTTTTGGGAATGCCGTTTTCGTCCAGCGTGAGTCCAACCACCGAGGCGCCGTATTTTTTGACAAGCGGCAGCACCGACGCCAGACTCTTTTCTTCGCCGTTGACAGAGTTGACAATCGGCTTGCCGTTGTAGGCGCGCAGTCCGGCGTCGAGCACGTCGGGCTTGGTGGAGTCGATCTGCAGCGGCAGGTCGCAAACGCTCTGGATTGCCTTGAGCACGCGCACCATCATTTTCTTTTCGTCGATCTCGGGATGGCCGACGTTCACGTCCAGCAGCTCTGCGCCGCCGCTCGCCTGTGACAGCGCCTGCGTGAGAATGTAGTCGATATTGTTGTCCGCCAAAGCCTGCTTAAAGAGCTTTTTGCCGGTGGGGTTGATCCGCTCGCCGATGATGCGCGGTCCGTTGATCTCGACCACCGCGCTCGCGCTGCAAACCGCTGTGTCGGCGGTTTTAGGACACGGCTGATAGGTTTTGTTATTCAGGACCCGTTTCAGCTCCGCGATGTAGGCAGGCGTGGTGCCGCAGCAGCCGCCGACAAAGCGCACGCCGTAGGGCAACAGCGCCTCGACGCACTGTGCAAAGCGTTCGGGCAGGATGTTGTATTCGTTGGTGTTCGGATCAGGCAGACCGGCGTTCGCCTTGACGATCAGCGGCAGGTCGGTGAAGCGCGTCATCTCCGCCACCACCGGCTCCAGCTCGTCGGGTCCCAGCGAACAGTTGACGCCCAGCGCGTCCACACCCAAGCCGGTCAGCGTCAGTGCCGCCGCCGCAGGCGAAACACCGGTAAAGGTGCGGCCGCCGCGCTCAAAGGTCATGGTCGCCAGAACGGGCTTGTCGCTGTTTTCCTTTGCCGCCAGCACCGCCGCCTTGAGCTCATAGAGGTCGGTCATGGTTTCGAGCACAATCAAATCCACTTCGTCTCCGGCGAGAATCTGCTCCTTAAAGTAGTCATACGCCTCCTCAAAGCGCATGGCGCCTGCCGGTTCGGTGAGCATGCCGACGGGTCCTATATCGAGCGCCACCAGCGCGTCGGTGCCCTCACAGGCTTTTTTGGCGTTCTGAATCGCCGCCCGGATAATCCGCTCCGTCGAAAAACCGCTTCCGGCGAGCTTGTAGGCGTTGGCGCCGAAGGTGTTGGCGTAGACGATGTCCGCGCCTGCCTCGATATAGGCACGGTGAAAGGAGGTAATCAGCTCCGGCCGCGAGAGGTTGAGCGTCTCGGGAGAATGGCGGTAGCCCGCGCCGCTCTTTTGAATCATGGTGCCCATGGCGCCGTCCAGCAGAATAATCTCTTTTGATTGTAACAAAGCTCTAAAATCCACAGTGTTCACCGTTCTTTCTGTATTGACAGGTATTGCGCAGGCTGCAAACCGCGCAGCCGCTCCGCTGTTTTTCGATGGGCTCGGGGGACAGTCCGGCGATCGCCGTCACCGACTTGGCAGGCGTGAGCAAATAATGTTCGGTGGCGGTCAGCCCGATCTTGCGCGGCGCGTCCAGCAGGCGCAAAAAGTCGGCTTGCAGGGTGATGGGATAGTCGCCGTAGCCCGGGCTGAAGCGGAAGGTCATATACATGTCCGGAAACTGCCGTGCCAGCAGCGCGTCCGCCTGTGTGCAAACCTGCTCCACGGCGACGCTCGCCATGCTGTCGAGCACCACTGCCTGCGCCATGTCGCGAATTTGCGCCACGCGGATCAGCCTGTCCACCGCTGCGCCGAGGGTGGCGCCCAACAAAACCGCCTGCGTGCAGCCCGACAGATGACGCACAATGTCCTCGCCTGCCGTCAGCTCCTCGCAGGGCAAATCTATCCGTTTCCACACGACCTTCGGCTGTGCCGCGCCGCGCAGCTGTGCTTCGCAAACGTCCATCAGCCGTTCCATTTCCGCGTTCATCTGCACGCCTGCGCCGCCCAAATAGCGGACGGCCTCGCGGCGGTTGAGCGGCGTGAGTGTTATCATAATAATGTTTCCACCGCGCGTGTGATTTTTTTGGCGACAGTGGGGTTGTTCATGGTGTAGAGGTGAATGCCGTCCACGCCGTTGGCGAGCAAATCGACGATCTGCTCCACCGCGTAGGCGATGCCGGCGTCGCGCAGCGCCTCGGGCTTGCTCTCATAGCGCTGCATGATCTTGACAAACTTGGGCGGCAGGCTTGCGCCGCAGAGCGAGACCATGCGCTCGATCTGCCTTTTGTTGGTGACGGGCATGATGCCAGCCTCGATCGGCACGCCGATGCCGGCGATCTTGGTGCGCTCCAAAAAGCGGTAGAACACCGCGTTGTCAAAAAACAGCTGGCTGATCAGGTGCTGCGCACCGGCGTCCACCTTCTTTTTGAGGTTGAGCACGTCCTCTGCCGCGTCGGCTGCGTCCACGTGCACCTCCGGATAGCAGGCGCCGCTCACGTCAAAATCGCCGTGCGCACGGATATAGGCGCACAGCTCGCTCGCATAGCGAAAATCCTTTTGCGGCGGCACGCCCTTCGCATAGTCGCCGCGCAGCGCGAGGATGTTTTCAATCCCGTTTTGGCGAAAATCCTCCAGCGTCTCGTCGATCATGGCGCGCGTGCTGTTGACGCAGGTCAGGTGCGCCACGGACTCCACACCGAAATCGTGTTTGATCTTGGCGGCGATCTCGCAGGTGCGGCTGTGTGCGCCGCTGCCGCCCGCGCCGTAGGTGACGCTGACAAAGTCGGGCTTCAGGGCGCAGATCTCTTCGAGCTTGCCGTAGACCGACTCGATCGGCGAATCCTTTTTGGGCGGGAACACCTCGAACGAAAAGACCGCCTTGTTCCGTTTGAACAGTGTATTTATCTTCATAGTATCCACTCACTTGCAATAATCTACTTGTTTCGTTAGCTTTTGAATGCGCTTAATGATTTATTATACCATCATTTTGCCAAAAATACAACCCGCAATCTGCACAGACTGCGGGTCAAGGGTAGTTTTATAACAGTTCGGCGGCTATGCGCTGCAAGCAGGTCAGGTCGCGGACATTGATCACGCCGTCGCCGTTCAAATCGGCAAGCGCTGCCTGCGCTTCGGTGAGCGGCTCATACTCCGCCAGCGCCCTTTGCAGCCGCGTGGCGTCGGTGATCGTCAGCAGACCGTCGCCGTCGAGATCGCCCATCAGCGGCGGCTCCGTGATTGGCTCTGTCGTGATAGGGTCGGTCGTTATCGGCTCCGTTGTGACAGGCTCGGTGACCGGCGGCTCACGGCGCAGGCACTCGCCGACATACACCTGCGTACCGGTATGGGCAGGGTCATCCGCCAAAATACCGAAGACCCGGTAGCCCGTCACGCGCAGACCGTAGAACTCCTTGCTGTAATAATGGGACGAAAACTGCGTCATCAAGCCGCTCTCGGTGTCATAGAGCATCACCTTATCGGCTGTATTCATATACAAATAGCCGTCGCGCGTTTCCAGAGACATATACATGCCGCTCCACACATAGCCGTCGCCCGCGTTCCAGTATGCATCGGAAAAGCGATGCAGCGGCGTGAAGCTGTCGGACATCGGGTCATAGGTGCCGAGCGCCCTTTCAACGGTGCCGTCTATCGCATAAAGCCGGTCGCCGAAATAGCACATCTGCGCATTGAAGGTGTGGTAGCGCCGGTTGTCGTAGCGCGTATCGAGGGAAGGAAAGTCGCTCTCGTAGTCGTAGTGCCTGTGACCCGTCATATTCTCGGCGGCGCTGTCGCTGAGCAAAAAGAAGGTGTGCCGCACCAGTCCGGGTCTGTCCGGCTCCGGGTCGTCCCATGTCACATCCACATGGTAGTAGGTGCCGTCGATCTTGACCTTGTTCCACTGATGGAACATCGCGTCGGACTCCACGATCTCGCTGTCCACGCCGACCTGCGCGAGCAGATAGGCATAGCACTCGGAATAGCCGTAGCATTTGCCGTGATCGTGCACCATAAAATCATAGATCTCGCCCGAGATCAGGTAGCTGCCGTTGAGTGCCAGCTCGTCGTGGAGGATCAGCGCCTTTTGAAAATCGGTCATGCTGTCGTCCACCTTGTCGAGGTACCACTGCGCTTTGCGGCGGAACTCACTGCGCATTTGGCTCACCTGCTCGTCGGTATAAAGCTCCTCCGTTTGTCTGCCCGACGCATCGAGCACCGGCGTGCCGTCGTCGTTGTAACACATCTTGCCCCAATGCACCTTGAGCGCATAGATCATTTCGGCGCCGCCGTCGCCCGGGACAACGGTCACGGAATAACGCGAGGACACATAGAACAGCTCCGGATGCGTGCGCATGACGGTCTCAAAGAGCGTATCGACGTCCGCATAGGGCAGCTTGCAGTCGTAGAGCTTGATCTCTGTTTGCAGGTCGTAAATAGCCCGCGCGGTCCTGTCGACCGCTTCCTTATGTTTTTCATAAAAATCCTTGTGACGCGAAATGTGCCCAAAGGTCATATCATCTTGGAGCGTCGCCGTCTCGCATGGGATTACCGCGGCGGTCACTATCATGATCAGCATCAAAACTCCGGTCAAAAATTTTTTCATACATACCCCTCCGTATGTGGTTTTTTCATTATAGCATTCCGGACGCATCTCCGCAATTGACAAATCTGCCGTTTTTTGCGCGGAATAACTGTGCAGGATACCCAAATGCATATGCGGCACCCGGCGCACATATAATGGGACAAACCAAAACCGGGAGGCAGTTGACATGACAGACCAAACAGAAGACCGCGCGCTGACGCTGGGACTCTACATTGCAGAGGAGGGCGCCACCGTGCGCGCCGCTGCGCAAAAATTCGGCGTGAGCAAAAGCACGGTGCACAAGGACGTGACAGGACGGCTGCGCAGACTCAATCCGACGCTCTATCAAAGTGTGCGCGCGATCCTCGACCGCAACAAGAGCGAGCGCCACATTCGCGGCGGCATGGCGACCAAGCGAAAATATGCGCAGCAGGGAAAAACGCCGCCGCTGTGTTGACTTGCGCCGCGCCGTATTGTATAATAGGAACAGCCCAAAGAAAAGGATGAATACAATGAAAAGGATACTATCTGTTATCATGCTGCTTGCGCTTGCGGCAGCGCTCTGCGCCTGCGGCAACAGCTACGGCAGTCACGCCTGCGCCGGCAAATGGAAATGTGTTTCGGCGCCCATTCAGATGAAATACAGCGATATTCGGCTGGAGCTGACCGACACAAGCTTCACCTACACCCTTGTTGCCGAGAAGAGCACCACCGTGATGACCGGCACCGCCAAAAGCATCGGCGAAAAAAGCATGGTGCTCTATGTGGACACGCAGCAGCAGCTCGACGGCACCACGAGCCGCGTCATGCAGGAGCGCACCGTGGACGCCAAGGAGAGCGAAAAAAATCCCGTCTACGCCAACCTGCTCGACAACGGCAGACTCGAAATGAACGCCCAAGGCACCGAGATCCAATTCGAACGCGCAACGTGAGCAACGTGACGTTGCATCCGATCCGCCTATTGAAGCGTTTTGCTGATAGGAGAAGTTCATCAACGGCGTGCCGATGCCTTGCGGTAGATATTGCGTTCCATCTGCCTGTTACAGCGTTTTGTTGAAAGGAAACACCTGCAACGGCGTGGCGACGCCTTGCGGTAGATATTGCGTTCCATCTGCCTGTTACAGCGTTTTGTTGAAAGGAAACGCCTGCAACGGCGTGGCGACGCCTTGCGATGAACTCGCTGTCACCCTTTGAAAAAGCTTGCAGTGACAGGGCTTGCCCCTGTCAGGCAGCAGCGGCAGGCGGTCATCGTTCTACGAAAAAGTTTTGTGTTGCAGAAAACGTCCGGTTGTGCGAAAGCCTTCCCCCGAGGGGAAGGTGGCACACTGCCTGTGATGGTGTCAACCTCCATATAATCAGTCGGCAATAGATGATTTTCTGA